>Ga0111219_1028_pt1 | contig 15254 bp, 10 predicted proteins | sample DeeMarSWOR152_54_FD_80368 | JGI IMG/M metagenome (GOLD analysis project Ga0111219, IMG submission 80368) | Planctomycetes bacterium DG_23
ATGGACGAACTGCTTGGCCGCAAGGCCTGGTTTGACAAGCACATTTGTGAGAAGTTCAAGCCAGACCCCAAATGGGCCGGCCGGTGGCACGACCGTCGGATACTCGATGTTCGAGCCAACGCGGCCCAATACAACATAGAACCTGACGAGCACCTTCCACGCATGTTGCCGGAGTATCAGCGCTCCAGAACCTTCCGCGATGACTTCAAAGATGTCTCTCGCCGCTGGGGTGTACCCTCCGAAGTGAAGCTTTCATTCATGCGGGAGTTCTGTCGAGAGATCAGGGTTAGGCCACTTGCCCTGCTTCGTTGGGAGCGCGAGGGTCTGCCCGTACTGCGTTACTTCCCCTGGTTCGCGTACCATGCACAAAGGGTCCTACCATGGGTGGAGGAACGCGGTGTCCGAGCAGACGAACGAATGAACGACCAGCAGACACGCGAGCCCCTGTTGCTTACACTTCGCACTCTGGCAAGCGGTGAAGCTTCCGTTGCTGAGTGCAGACGTGTCGTGAGTGGATTGGTAACGTCCACGGTCTGCGCCGCAGGCAACGAAGTTGATGCAGGCAGGATATCCAGCTCAGGGCTGGACCCCTGCTGGGCTGAAGCCTGGGTCGCTCGCAGGCCAGAGGAGAGAAAGGCGAATACTCGTAAATACGGCCTCGCCGAGGCAGCCGAGAACGGATTCGGGATTCCGGATGAGGTCCACGCCAGGCGCGTGTTCGAGATACGCGATCTTTGCCGTCGGCTCAGGGTCTCCCCCCTGGATGTCATAAGGAGGACGAAGGCAGGCATGCCCTGCCTGCGATGTAGCCCCTGGGCGAGGTGGGACATCGAGCATGTCGCGAAGTGGCTATCGGAGAGCGGCTCGCCCGCTGTACAAGAGCAGTCGCCACAGGAGTTGGACGAACTCGACAAGTTCTTGCTGCCTTTGGTCGCCAGTGGAGAAGCTACACCAGAGGCGGCCCGCGAGGTTTTCGCCGGCTGGATGGGGCTGATGTGACCGGGCCGATGTAAGCGGGCCGATGTATGCAGCAGGGGAGAGCCTATGTCGGCCGCCCTATGCTCCAGGCTCGAAGAAGCAGTTGAGGACGCTTGGTGAAGGCGGTATATTATTCTCAAAGGCGATGAGGTGGAGGAGTAAGCGTCAAGGTCGGCGATAGAGAGCCGGGGACGGTGGAAGCCCGGCGCTGGGCGGAGGGTTCCAACCGGTGGGGGAGGACTTCAGCGGGTCATCAATACAAATCCTGGCTGGCCGGGAGCATACAGCCGGAGTTGGCGTATCATAAACCGGCGGCTTTGCGCAAAATTTGGGCGAGGTCGTTTTTTTCCCAGGTGAATTCGGGCTCGGTTCTGCCGAAATGGCCGAAGCAGGCCGTCTTCTTATATATGGGCCGGCGCAGTTGGAGATGCTCTATCATACCCTGTGGCGTAAACAAGAAATGTTCCCTAATCAGGGATAAGATTTTATCCTCGGGGATTTTGGCCGTATCCCTGGTATCTACGGATAGAGATAGCGGGTCGGCCACGCCGATGGCATAGGATAACTGGAATACGCAGATTTCCGCCAGGCCTGCCGCCACCACATTTTTGGCCACATAGCGGGCCATATAACTCGCCGAGCGGTCCACCTTGGTGGGGTCTTTGCCGCTGAAACAGCCTCCGCCGTGATTTATCCTGCCGCCGTAGGTGTCCACGATTATCTTGCGTCCGGTGAGGCCGCAGTCGGCCTGAGGGCCGCCGCGCTCAAAGCGGCCGGTCTCGTTCACATAATAAATGGTGTCCTTATCCCGAAGATGCTCCGGGACTATGGGCTTGATGACTTTCTCTATTATCTCTTCCCGCAGTGTGGAAAGAGTTACATCACTTTTATGGTGGGCGGCAATTACGATGGTGTGCACCCGCAAGGGCCGGCCATCTTCATATTCCACGGTGACCTGAGATTTGCCATCAGGCCAGAGAAAATCCAGTTCCCGGGAAATTCTCACTTCGGCCAAACGGCGCACTAATTTATGGGCGAGCATAATGGGCAGGGGCATAAGTTCTTGGGTCTCAGAGCAGGCGTAGCCGAACATCACCCCCTGGTCTCCGGCGCCGCCCTTATTCACCCCCTGGGAGATGTCCGGAGATTGTTCGTCTATGGCGGTTAAAACCGCGCAGGTTTCATAGTCAAAGCCCAGTCTGGGATCGGTATAGCCGATTTCTTTTATGGTGTCCCGGACGATATGGGGGATTTCTACATAACAGGTGGTTGAGATTTCGCCGGCGACTAAGGCCATACCCGTGGTCACCAGGGTCTCGCAGGCCACCCTTCCGGTGGGGTCGCAGGCGAGGATGGCGTCGAGCACGCCATCGGATATCTGGTCGGCGACTTTATCTGGATGGCCCATACAAACGGACTCAGAGGTGTAGAAATAACGCTTGCTTCTCATAGTCCCTTCCTTCCCTTAGGTGAACAAACAAAAAAACCCTGCCGCCCAGGGCACATCGGCCGCCAGCAACAGGGTTACAATTCAATCCGGCCTGCGCCGGATTGTAACGCCTATTAGCCATTTCAGGCAGCAATCGGCAAATCGCCTCTCAAATTGTCAAACCCATTTTATCCCCTGAGAAAATCCTGTCAAGGGAAAAATGCGAATTTTCTCTGATAAATATCCTGGTGGCCGGGGATGCGCTGTGGCAGAAAAAGTCCCCCGAAGTAGGGAGGTGTCCAGCGGCAGACGACCCGTATGGGCCGTAGGCTGGCTCGTCCCCGAGCCAGCCTTTTAGGGAGTCGGGGTCAGGGACGACCCCGACTACGAGATGAAAACTCGTCATAAGGCCGAAATCCATTACGGACGGGAGGCTTTCACTCTCCTTCGACCGGCTCAGGGGCAGGTTTTGGCTGTGGTTCTTTTTCGGGTTGGAAAGGTGCGAGTAATTCTTTAAGCTCCAGAGGCTCCTTGCTCACGACCTGGGACTTGTCGGTAATTTCAGCGATGACCATCTTGTCTTCGCTTTCAAAATAACCGACCTTGTCGTTTGAGAGCCAGAAGGGATAGGCGTCCATTTCGGCTTCCGCAATCATCGTCTTTGTGGAAGAGGTAAGGTCATAACACCAAAGTCTTACCTTTCCACCGCGGCCCGGTTCTGAACCCGGCTCGTGAGTGCCGAAAAGAAAGCGACGGCGGTCGGGCGAAAGGCGCAGGCACGAGGACAAAGCGCGCCAGGAGACGCCCTTTGTCTCGTAGATGGGCGCCGCGGTCTTTGTGGCCAGGTCAAAAACATAGACGGCCTCTTCCATATTGTTCTTCTCTCGCTCGGAACAAGGTAGTGATATCTTAGGGGAGACGAAAAGAATCCGGTCGTTTGAGAGCCAGGTCACATCCGCATATGAGTCGAGGAGGAGACCGGCGACTGCTTCGGCGCCGTCCTTTTCACTAATGGAGAGGGAGCCCAGGGCATACCCTTTTGGTAGGCCGGGCGCCTCCAGTTCGGAACGATAAAACGCAAGGCGCTCACCGTCCTGCGACCAACTGCAATAGATACCTACATTTTTCTGAATCAACCGGTCGCTCTTGGTTTCCAGATTAATGATGTGCAGTTCTGTCTGTTGGCCTTCGCCCTGTTTTTTCATACGCCAAAGGACATAGGCAATCTCTTTGCCATCGGGCCTCCAGGAAGGTAGGATGAAGACCCTTTCATCTTCCGGAGTCTGCCAGGAGCGAAGGACCTTGCGCTCCTCCGCAGTGAGGTCGTAGACGACCAGGTCCACTTGCTCTGGCGGCTGGCCAGAGGCTGGGTTCCAACCCGCCATAAAGACACAATACCGCCCGTCAGGGGAGAACCTGGCGCACCAGCCGTTCTCTGCCAGACGCTTGACCTCTTTTCCATCCGGCGTGAGCCAGAAGACACCTTTCCTGGGGTCGGAAAAGAGAAGGGCCTTTCCATCCGGGCTCACATCCACCCACTGTACAGGGTAGCAGCCGACCAGCAGTGCGACGACAAGAATAGCCAGTATTTTGCGTTTCATATTTTTCTCCTTTAGGGTTAAGGGTTATGGTGCATTTGTTTGCGTGCAAGCGCAATCATCTGCACATAGCGACCCGGCAGTTTCCAGAAGCCTTCCTCGGGGAAAGTCATCGTCTGGGCAGGTGAAGTTACACTCGGCTCAGGCAGCATCCTCACTACGCGGACCTGTGGCGGTTTGACCTCAGTAGGTTTCTCTATGAACAGGTTGTGCATAAACGAATAAGCGATAACTACCAAGATGAGGCCGAGCGCGGCCTGCCATATAGGAATGCGGAAGCATATTGCACTTCGCAGCGTCCCTGCCCAGCGAAATTTCGGTTTCTCCCGGGCAAAGAGGGTAGCCGGCATCCTGGAGGGTTTCTTAAGCGGCATTTGCCGCAGCAGCCTTTCAATTTCTTCTTCATTCATTGTGCTTTTTCTCCTTTCAACTTTTTTTGCAGTTTTGTTAATGAGCGGTGGTATCTGCTGACCATAGTGCCGATAGGAGCGTCCAGGATTTTCGCGATGGCATCAAAAGTCAGACCGTTGTATATGTGAAGCACGATAATCTCCCGCTCCTCGATGCGCAATGTTTGCAGGGCAGTTTCCACCTGGTGCGCTCGCTCCTGGGAAAGGATGCTTTGCTCGGCAAGCGTCGTATCTATGGCGTAAATGGAGGCGGGCGCTGAAGGATGCGTGTAAGTTTTCCTGCGGCTCTTTCGCCTGAGTAAGTCAATTGCCCGGTTGCGAACGCTTCTGTAAACAAACGACCGGAGATCCTTGGGATTGACCGGCGTCTCACAGAATCTTCTGAAAACATCCTGCACTACATCCTCTGCCAGGCTCTCATCCCCGAGCAGGCTCAGGGCATAGGTGAAGAGCCTACATCGCTCGGCGCGATAGAGAGATTCCAATCGCTGGAGAAATCTCATTCAGCCATCCCTGACCGGCTCTTTTTCTTTACCATAAAGACGCTTAAGCCGTAGTGATTTATGCAACGTTTCGTCAAAAAATTTAACCCCAAAAGACTTTTTGGATTTCCTCTTATTGGGCCGCCAAAGTGGGAGTGTCAGAAGATGCTTTTACCAGCAGGGGTGTGAGGAGATCTAAGGTGTAGTCGGTGGCGCCTTGCATCTTGAGGACTAACTTGCGGCCGGCCTGGCCCATCTGCTCCCCTTTTTCCGGTTTGCGGAGAAGTTCTTTCAGGGAATTTTCCAGTTGGGCGGCATCTTCAGCCTGGATGGCCGCGTGGGCCTCGAGGAGGCTCCCGGCCACATCCCGGAAATTGAATACAAAGGGGCCGAAAAGGACAGGTTTGGCCAGCGCGGCGGGCTCCAGCATATTATGTCCGCCGCTGGGGACAAGACTACCTCCCACAAAAACCAAATCGGCCAGACCATAAATATCAATCAATTCACCGATGGTGTCCACCAGGATGACCTGTTCGGGGCTGAGGGCGCCGGGGGCCTCTCGCTCCTCAAGTTGCGTTTTGCGCAGGCACTGGAAACCCTCTTGGCCGATGAGACGGGCCACCTCCTCAAAGCGTTCCGGGTGTCGGGGCACGATGAGAAGACGCAGTTTCGGGAATTCCTCAGCCAGCCGAGCATACACATTGAGAATTTCCTTTTCCTCGCTTTCGTGAGTGCTGCCGGCCACAAGAACCATATGCTCATTTGATAGTTTCAACATTTTCATCATCTTCTGACGCAGGGCCTCGTCTATTTCGGTCACCACGGTGTCGTATTTCATAGTGCCGGTGGCCACCACTTTATCTCTTGGCAGCCCTAAATCAATGAACCTTTGGGCATATGTTTCATCCTGCACGGCAAATATGTCAATGCAACTGAAGGCCGGCTTCAAAAAGGGCCAGAGGCGGCGATAACTGCGGCAAGACTTTTCGGAGATGCGACCATTGACTACGGCGATGGAGGCGCCGCGGGCCTTGGCGGTGCGGACAAAATTGGGCCAGAGGTCCAGTTCCACCAGGATTACCAGGCGGGGATTGAGGCGCGCTAATGCCCGCCTTACCGCCCAGGAGAGGTCGAGAGGATAGTAAATTATGCGATGATGGGGATAATTGCGCCCGGCTACCTCCTGGCCGGTATCCGTAGTGGTGGAGATGACGATTTCCCAGGAGGGAAAGCGCTTCTGGAGGCGCTCGACCAACCCCCGGGCCGAAAGCACCTCACCCACGGAGACGCCGTGAACCCAAATGCAGGGAGCAGCACTGCGGCGGGGCTGGAGAAAGCCCAGTTTTTCACCTATGCCGGAGCGATATTTTCCCGAGGTGACCATACGGTAAATGATGTAAGGCGCGCCCAGGGTCAGGAAAAGATAGTAAAAAATGTCGAAGAAAATTCCCATCTATTTGCCTCGTAACCACTTCCCTCAGTCTAAGACATTACGAAAAGCACATTAAGATAGGTCTTAAAGAAAATCACCTGCACGCCTTGCAGGGCCAAACAAAAAAGCAGCAGAATATCGCCTTTTCGGCCAAATTCCCTCAAGGCTCCTGCCGCGGGGATAGTAGCGAAGGGCATCAGGAAAATCCAGAGCCTCCCCACCTCACTCAGCGTCTTACCGGAAAAATAGAGCAGAAGAATAGTGACGACAAAAGAGAGTAAGAAAGCCCTGTCCGGTCGCCAGGCCGAAGGCCTTATTGACTTTTTTGCCTGGAAGACGAGGCGGTGCAAGAAGAGCGCGCTTATGGGAATTCCCAGAAAGGCGGCAAATTCAAAAGGACTATAGAGCGTCCATTTCCACCAGGTGCGCGGGATTCCTGAGGTAAGGGGACTCTGCCGCAAATAGCAAATCTTCCAGACCTTAAAGGCACTGAAGCCGGTGGCAAATCTCAGGATAATTATGAAAAGAAAAAAGCCCGCCAGGATGCCGATGGCCGGCTTTACCCAGCAGCGAAAAAGCCTCCAGCCGGCCGCCTTTCCTTCTCCAAAAGCACTCAAAAGTTGAAAAAGAAAGTAGAACACTATTAAGGCCGATACCACAAAAAAGGACAGTCTGAGCATCGCCCCCAAAAAGCATACCACCCCCGCGGAAAATCCCCAGGGGAGACTTTTTCTCCTTAGAGCCTCCAGGGTGAGCAGAAAAATAGTTATGGCTATGGCCGGAAATAAGATATCCGAACGCGGAAAGAAGAGAAACTGGGAGGGTATGAGGAGAGTAAAAGAGGCGGCGAAAGCAGCGGTTTTTTTATCGGCAATGCGTCTCACCAGAAGATAAAGCAAAATAGGTGTGGAGGCCAGAGCGAGCGCGGCCAGGCAAATAGCGGTCCATATGGCGGCGCGCTGAGGCGTGCCTATCTGCGCTTGGCCCGAGGCCCTTTCTATTTCCTGAAAAATACGGTCGAATCTTTCTCCTACGAGACTGACCACGCCCCTGGCCAAGGTGGGCGATTTCTCATAGAGGTTGATTAACGACCAGTAATAGACAGCCAGCCCGGGCGGGTGGGCGCCGAGGTGGCCTTCGGGAAGGCGGGCAATATAGACATCGTAGTCGGCCAGAAACTGACCCAAATCCTCAACCTCGGTGTCGGCTTGAGTGAAATAGCCGCTTATGAAGGGGAAGTAGATGACCGCGGGAAGTTTCTGCAGTCCGTCAGTAACCAACGAAGTGAGGCAAAACTGGAAAGCGAGAGAGAGGATGAAAAGGACGGCCAAGAAAAGGGCCTCTTCTTTTTTGGACCTCTTTTCGTAACCGCGCATAAAAATGATGAGCAAGAATAAGAGTAAGGCCACGAGGGCTAAAGGGATGGCGGCTTCACGCAAGGAAAGCGGCTCTTCTATATAGCGCCACTGCCACTCTCCTTTTATGCCCAGAGGCAGTATATTGGTGCGAATGCCGACCAGGAGGATGGCACTCAAAACGAGGACGGTGGCGGCGAGGATGAGGAGGTGCTTTGTGGAGAGTCTTCTTTTCTCTGGGGATTTCTTTTGCATAGCGATACGAGGCCGCTTACCGGCTACCCAAAATAGATAAATCCTGCCCTACAAGAAGGACTTTGAGGAATAATTTCATAAAGATGACCTGGACGAACTGAAGCGTCAGAAGCAAAGATAATACCCCACGCCTTGCAGCCACCAGGTTCACCGCAGAAACGGTAATTATTATAGCGAAGGGCATCAGGAAAATCCAGAGCCTTCCCACCTCGCTCAAGGATTTGCCGGAAAAGTTGAGGAGAAGAAGGGTGAGGATGAAGGAAAAGAGGAGAGTCCCGTCCGCTGGCCAGGGCTTTCTTTTTATCAAGCAATTCCCCGGGAAGACGAAGCAGTGCAGAAAGAGCGCGCTTAGGGGAATCCCCAGAAAGACGGCAAACTCAAATGGATTATAGAGCACCCATTTCCAGTAGGTCCAGTGCTTGATGGTGTAGGTTGCCGCATGTTGATGATAGACCGCTATCCAGGTGGTCAGGGAATTGAGTTGGAGAAAAACAAATAGCAGCGCCAAAGGAAGAATGAAGCCCGATAGGCCGAAGCCCCAGCAAAGAACCGCTTTACCGCGCGGCATCCTCGCCCATCCCCCTCGCCATCTGCCAAAAAGCCAGTAAAGGAGAAGCAGGAAAGGCACTACCAATATCGCAAAAGTAAGGAGCATACTCACCGAGAATACGAGGCCGGCCACAAACGCCCTCCAATTTGAGCGAAAATCAGCCGCGCTGATTACAAGATAAAAAAGACCCACCGAAAATAGAGGAAGCATCGTGTCAAACTTGGGACTGAAAAGGCTGACACCCGGAAGTAAGATCATAAAGGCCGCGGCCACCAAAGCGCATTTTTCTCCGCAGAACCGTTTTGCCAGTAGATAAGTGGGTAAGAGGGCTAAAGCCGCAAGGAGTCTCATCAAAAATATGCCGGCCAGCACCGCGGCCCTGTCCGAGGGCGCTATCTGGAATAGGTCAAAGGCATAAGCGAAACTGCCTGACAATTTCTTCCCCAGAGCCTGGCCGGGTGAGGTTTGAAAAAATCTCCGCAGCGTCCACCAGTATAGTATCATCCCCGGGGGATGGGTGCTTATGTGTTCGCCGCCTTTGAACTCTCGCCGTATATAGGTGGGATAGTCGGCCAGAAATTGCCTTAAATTTTCTATCCTTTGAGACTGGCCGAAATAATCGCTGGCCCCCGGAGAGATTACTACCCAGATGGCTTCGTTGGTGCCAATATTTCCCAACGCACCGATGGCGAATTGGAAAAATAGGGCCAGGATGACCAAAGCGGCAAGCACCCCCCATCTGAATGGGCGAGAGTATTCTTTTGCCTCTTTCAAAAAGAGCCGCAAGAGGGCTAAAAGACATAAAAGAATAGCAGTGGGAAACAAAAGCGGGAATAGGTCCTGTCCGGGTGAGAGATATTCCCAGGCCCACTCGCCTTCTATCCCCAGAGGATAAAACTTCAGTATAAGGCTTAGAACGAGAAGGATGGTGGCCGAAGCGCTAAGAACGAGGAAGGTTTTGCCCAATGGGGCATCTTTTTTTGGGGCTTCGCCGTCTCTTTTTCTGTTTTCCTCAGGCACCTATTCCGGCGTGGTCCTTATCCCAACAGCAGTGTTTATATTTTTTGCCGCTTCCGCAAGGGCAGGGGGCATTTCTTCCCACCTTGGGTTTTTTTCTGACAAAGGGCTGGGGTCTTTCCTCTGCCGCAGCCTCGGACGCCGCCAGAGCCGCCTGCTGCTGACGGCTTATACCTGCGAACTCCCTATGAATTAGACGCTCCACCCGCCAGAGTCCGGCCAGGCTCTCTTCGGCTCGCTCCTCGGCGCTAACCTTGAATATGAGGTCGGTCACCTCTTCTTGAACAGAATCCAGCGTCTCCCCGAAGCTACGAGAGCCCTCCTGCTTATAGGCGATAATGGGCTCCACCTGGGCATAGGAACGCAGATAAATCCCGCTTCTGAGTTGGTCCATTCTATAGAGATGGTCTTTCCACTTGGAGTCTATGCTTCTTAAGAGCAGGAACTTCTCCAGGTGGCGCATAGCCTCTTCGCCCAAATCTTTCTCTTTTTGCGTGTAACGGGCAAGGACCTTATCATAAAGGAATTCTTCTATCTCTTCGCGGGATTTGCCTGCTAAATCGGCTTCTATGATTTCCAGGCCAAACTTCTTCCGGGCCCAGGCGATGAGTCCGGCAAAATCCCATTCCTCACGCTGCCCGGCTATAAAGGTTTCCACCCCGTCCACGATGCGTTCATCTATCATATCCAGTATCATATCCTTCAAATCCTCGCCCAAAAGCACCTTTTGCCTCTGGCTATAAATGATTTTTCTTTGCTGGTCCATAACCTCATCAAATTCCAGGAGGTCCTTGCGTATTTCGAAGTTACGCTCCTCAACTTTTTTCTGTGCTCTACTTATGGCCTTGGTGACCATAGAATGCTCGATGGCTTCACCCTCAGGTATAGTGTGTCTTTGCATAAAAGTGCCAATCCATTCTGGTATGAAGAGGCGCATAATCTCGTCTTCAAAGGAAAGGAAAAAGCGCGAACTTCCCGGGTCGCCCTGGCGGCCGGAACGGCCGGCAAGTTGATTATCAATTCTGCGGGCCTCGTGGCGTTCGGTACCCACGATGTGCAGCCCCCCTTCTTTTGCCACGCCCGGACCCAGGACTATATCCGTGCCCCGGCCGGCCATATTGGTGGCTATGGTCACCCGACCCGGCTCGCCGGCCTTGGCCACGATTTGTGCCTCCCGCTGGTGATGCTTGGCGTTAAGGACTTCGTGTTCAATTCCTTCCTGTTTGAGCATCTTGCTCAGTCTTTCGGATTTTTCAATGGAGCGAGTTCCGACCAGGATGGGCCGGCCGCTCTTGTGCACCTCTAAAATCTCATCTATGATGGCAGCGAATTTTTCCTCTTCCGTGCGGTAAACGGCATCCGCATATGGGTATCTTATGAGCGGTTTATTTGTGGGAACTTGCAGGACTTCCAGGTCGTAGATTTTATAGAGTTCCGTTTCCTCGGTCTTGGCGGTTCCGGTCATCCCGGCGATTTTTTCGTAGAGGCGGAAGAAGTTCTGGAAGGTGATGGTGGCCAGAGTCTGATTTTCCTCCTTGATTTTAAGGTGTTCCTTGGCCTCGATGGCCTGATGCAGACCATCGCTCCACACCCGGCCGGGCATAAGACGGCCGGTAAACTCATCCACAATCACCACCTGACCGCCTTTGACCACATAATCCTGGTCTCGCTTGAAAAGATGATGCGCCCTGAGTGCCTGCTCCAGAAAATGCGGCCAGTCTACATTCTCACCGCTGTAAAAATCCTCCACATTCAAAGAGTTCTGCGCCCGGAGAGTCCCTTTCTCCGTGAGTGAAACTGAACTGCGCTTCTGGTCATACTTGAAGTCGTGCTTTGATTCCAGTTCCTCTTTGGCGTGCCTTTCAGGAATGCCGCTCGCTGCCATCTCCTGGACCTTTGCATCATAGGTCTGCTGGTCTATGCCCTTAAATGGGCGCACACACTGGTCGGCCCGATAATAATTCTGGGTAGATTCAAAGGCCGGACCCGAAATGATGAGCGGGGTTCTGGCCTCATCTATGAGGATGGAATCCACCTCATCCAGGATGGCATAGTGCAACCGTCGCTGCACCTGACTTGCCGCATCTATCTCCATATTGTCTCTTAAGTAATCGAAGCCGAATTCGTTATTCTGGCCGTAGGTTATATCGCACCTATAAGCCGCCTGTTTCTCCTCTTTGGGCATATGGCTTTGGATCACGCCCACCCCCAGGCCGAGGAATTCATAAATTGGCCCCATCCAGTCACGGTCGCGCCGGGCGAGATAATCATTCACGGTAACTATATGTACGCCCTGGCCCAAAAGGGCGTTGAGATAGGCCGGCATCACCGCCACCAAGGTCTTGCCCTCGCCCGTGGCCATCTCTGCAATCATCCCCCGATGTAAGGCTATGGCCCCCCCCAGTTGCACATCAAAGGGCACCATATTCCATTCCGTCTCCACCCCGGCCACTTCCCAGGTTTTGCCTATGTGGCGGCGGCAGGCCTCTTTCACCACCGCAAAGGCTTCGGGAATGAGCGGGTCGAGTACTTTCTCTTCAATCTCTCTAATCTTTCTTCTAAGACGCAACTTCTCTTTGGCCGAGATGGCTTCACTCATCTGGTCTCTTAAGGCCGCAAGAATATCCTCAAACTCCCGCGAGTTTTCTTTTATGCGCTTACGGAACTCATCCGTCTTGGCGCGCAGTTCCTCATCGGAAAGTGTGCGGAAGGTTCTCCCCTGCCGCTTTATCTCCTCCACTACAGCGGCGAGTTCCTTCAAATAGCGCTCGTTTTGTGAGCCGAAAATCCGCGTGATCCCTCGCCCTATTCCGGAAACTGCCCTGTCCAGCATAATCTTCCTCAATTATCGGGAATACGCCTGCAAACTACCATTTCCTTAATTTATTCTATCTTGAAATTAGATGATTGTCAAGCGAAATGGCCAAACGGCTTGCGCAAAAGAAGGTAGATGCTTCGACCTGAGGCGGCCTCCTGCGGCCCGGTCAAATGCGGCCGGTCTAAAGAATGAATTTCTCAACCACCTCGGCCACCCCATCTTCATCATTGGAACCCACTACAAATGAAGCCGCTTTCTTAGCCTGCGGCAGGGCATTGGCCACGGCTATCCCCAGACCCGCCCGCTTAATCATCTCTATATCGTTTACATCATCGCCCACGGCTACTATTTGCTCCGGGGTGAAGCCGAATCTGGCCGAAAGATGCTTTGCCGCCTGCCATTTGGTGGCCCCGCGGCGGTATATCTCCAGTATCTTTCCCACCTCCCCGGCTAAAGAAGATTCCGGCGTCTCAATCAGGTGATAACCCAGTTCCTCAATCAAATTGGTATCCACATTTTGCGAAAGTTTCTCACGCATAGAGGAGGCCAATCTCGTAAGTTTCTCTTCCTGACCAAAGACCCCCATCTCCACGGCCTCTTCGGGCAGGTGCTCCTCAATCGGAGAAAGAGAAACATAAAAACCCTCATTCTTCTTCACATAGGCTTCGAAAAAGGGGTGACCCTGGGCACTCTCTACCAGAAAATCCGGGCCTTCGGGAAAGTTATCCAGATAAATTATGGGCTGAAGACCACCTTCTTTAACCAGCGCCACCACCTTACTCACGGTTTCTTGGGAAAGAGGCCTCTTGTAAATGGTGCGGTGGTCTTTGGGGTCTTTAATAAGGCCGCCGGTATGGAGGATGATTGGTTCGTATATTCCCAGTTCTTGAAGGATGGGAAGCGCCCGGCGATAGCGCCTTCCCGTGGCCAGGATTACCTTTACCCCACGCCTTGCGCAAGCCTCAAGCGCCCCTTTCGTCTTATCCGGGAGGTGCGAACGGGAGTCAAGTAGCGTCCCATCCACATCCACCACTAACATTTTGAATCTGGGCTTTTTACCGGCTGAGGTCATCGGCGGCCTCACTTATGCACTCCACTACCTTAGGGAGGCTTTCGGCCTCCACCGCACAAAAGGCTATGCGGATGCCATTTACACCCGGGCCTTCCCAGGGGATAACGGCGACCTTATATTTGGTGATGAGATGCTCGGCAAAATCACTGGCCCGGATGCCCTGCAGGTTGAGGAAGGCGAAAAATCCTGAGTTAAAGGGCAGGGGGCGCAGAGTTGAGCTTTTGAGATGCTGGAGGTGTTCTTTAAGAGTGAGGTATCTTCCTTTCAATACCTCAATCACCGCCTGACGCTCCTTCAGGAAATCTTCCCTTGCCTCAAGCACACGCGCTGCCAGGGCTTGAGGGGCGCGGGGGGTGCTGGAAAATGTCGACCGGGCCAGGGCCGCTACCTTGGCCTCCAGTTCGCTGTTGACCGCGGGCGCAATTTCCTCTGCCAGCCCTTGAGGAAGGCCGAAAGTAACTGCGCCCACCCGTCCCCCGTAAAACAGCAGTTCCTTGGACGCCCCATCAAGTTTGGCCACCAGAAGCCGCGGGTGGGTCCCGGTGAGCAAGCCGAAAAGTGAACTTCTAAGGCAAGCTTCCTCATATACATAACCTTCATAGGCATCGTCCAGAAGCACCACCACCCATTTGCCGCTTTTCTCCGCCACCTCCGCCAGCGCTTTCTTAATTTGCTGAGCCTCGCTTTCCAGAGGTGAAAACCCGGCGGGATTATTGGGCAGATTAAGAAGCAGCAGCACCTTTTCTCCTTGCCCGGAGATTGAAAGAAGGGCCTCCTTCATCCCTTGAGTATTGAACTTCCCGCGCTCAAAAAGGGCAAATGGGACTATTTGGGTGCCGAGATGGCGACAGAAGATATTATCTGCATTTTCCCAGCGCAGGTCCGTGGTAACGAATTTTTCGCCCTCGTCGAGAAAAAGCCGCGCGGCCACGAAAAGGGCAGCGGATATTCCCGGCACCACCACGGGCTGGCTCATAAGCGAGGCGAGTTTGTCCGCGTCTGCGGAAAGTTTATAAAGCGTCCACTCCCGCCAGGCAGCGCGAAATTGAGGAAGGCCAGCCAGCGGCGCATAGGCAACGATGTCATCCGGCTCAAGTTCCCGGAAATAATTTCTTAGCCGGGGCAGGTAAAAGGTTACCGCTTCATCCCGACCGTGAGCGATAATCTCCTTTTCCGGCCCCCGGGCGGTGCCCAGCGTGGCGTTTATCTCTGCCTCCTCCCGTCCCCGCGCGCTCCAGGATAGTATCCCCGGCGGAAGATAACATCTTTTCCCTACCGCTGATAACGCCTCCCACAGCCCGCTTTTCTCAAGTGCCTTAAATTCCATCTTTATCTCCTTTTCCTAATATTCGTTAAAGACTTTTAGCAGACAAAAGCCCTCTCCAGCAAGGAAAATTTGCACTCGTTATCCTCTTTGGCTATAATCTTTTCTCAAATCTCACAGGTCGTAGGACCTCTGTCGTGCGTCCTTTTATAAAGGAGGAAAGTTTATGGCTAAGGCCGCAAAGAGGATTTATTCCACCATTGAATATATGAACCTTCGTTCTAAAGCGACCAAACCGCGGATGGTCTTTGAGGGAAATAGCCCTGAAGGATTTCGCAGTTGGCAGCGCCGTTTCCGAAAAAAACTCTTGGAACTTCTGGGCGAATTTCCTGCCAAATCACCTCTTCGCCCGGAGACGCTCCAGAGGGAGGAACTGCAAGACTGCTTCCGGGAAAAGGTGGTCTATCAGGCCGAACCCACCGCTTCCATCCCCGCATATGTGCTCATACCCAAAGATTTGAAGCCGGGCGAAAAACGCCCCGGACTTCTCGCCCTGCACGGCCACGGTCGTGGAAAAGAGGATGTTGTCGGCAT
>Ga0111219_1033_pt1 | contig 14925 bp, 29 predicted proteins | sample DeeMarSWOR152_54_FD_80368 | JGI IMG/M metagenome (GOLD analysis project Ga0111219, IMG submission 80368) | Planctomycetes bacterium DG_23
CCTGGTAGCGCGTGGCTATTTCGTGAAAGAGTTTGTGCGCTGCCTCTTCGTCTTTCAATCTGGAGATAGCCAGACGATAATTGGCCAACCCTCCCCGTTTAGCAAGGGTTATGAGTCGTTCCACGAAGGGGCGCGCCTCCTTGGCTTTTTCCGGGGTGGTGATGATGCGCTCTTCATAGATAAGGTTGGCGGCAAGATTGCGCAGTAATGCCTTTCTATGAGAGGAAGTTCGGTTGAGTTTTCTGCCTCGTTTCAAGTGGCGCATTTCGCTTATCCTTCGAGGCCCAACTCCTTAAGGTCCATTCCCAGTGAAAGTCCCATATCGCCGAGCCTTAAGAGTGGTCTTGCCAAAATTTCTTACTTTCAAAAGTTGACTCTCGGTTCTCCCCACAAGGTCACGAATAGTATGAATTTTTTCTGCCTGGAAGCAGTTAGTAGCACGAACCGAGAGGTCAAGTTCATCCACACTCATATTGAGTTTTCTTTCCAAATCCTCAAGATAGCGGCGGCGTTCTTCTTCCTCGCGTTCTCGCGCCATTTCCCGCTGCAGTTCCCGGCCCAATTCAAAGTATTTCACGAAGCAATTTAGATGTTTGCGCAAGATCTTGGCCGCTTCCGCCAGGGCCATCTCCGGGGTAATTACCCCGTTGGTCCAAATCTCCACGATGAGCCGGTCATAATTGGTGCGCTGACCAACCCGGGTATCCTCAGTCTTATAGCGCACGCGAACCACCGGCGAAAAGATGGCATCCAAAGGGATAAGGCCTATTTCCTGCTCTGCGGAAGCATTTTCTTCGGCAGTAACATATCCGCGGCCGCAGCAGGCCTGCATCTGGCAAACAAAGTCCACATTTTCACTCAGAGTGGCTATATGCTGGTCTTTATTTATTACCTCGGTAGTGGGGTCGCAAGTCACATCTGCGCCGGTAATTTCTCCTTTTTTATGCACTTCTATCTTAAGCGTCTTGGGTTCGTCGCTATCCACCTTAACCACCAGGCTTCTGATGTTCAAGATGATTTGAGTGATATCCTCCACCACACCAGGGATGGTGGAGAATTCGTGCTTTACCCCGTCAATCTTCACCGAGGTGATAGCCGCTCCTTCCAGAGAAGAAAGGAGTATACGACGCAGCGAATTGCCCACGGTAGCCCCAAATCCGCGCTCAAAAGGCTCAGCAACGAATTTACCGTAGGTTTCCGTGAGAGTTTCTCCTTCCGGAACTACCCTCACCGGCAATTCCAGACCTCGCCACCTGACCCGCATCATTTATCCTCCTGTCTGCCCGCCAGTAGAGAGCGGCTTTTAGGAGCCGGCAGGCAAAATTATCCTTTGGAACAGAATTCTACAATGAGTTGCTCCTGGACTGGAATAGGCACATCGTCTCGATTAGGCAGGGCCAAAACCCGGCCCTGCAGAGGCTCGGTAGAACGCTCCAGCCAGGAAGGAAGCCCCAAGTCCTTGGTCAATTCCAGGTTTTCTCGCACAGTTTTCTGAGTTTTTTCCTTGGAAGCCGGTGTAATAACATCTCCCGGCGAGACAAGATATGAAGGAATATTTACTTTCTTACCATTTACAGTCATATGCCCGTGGCTCACCAGTTGGCGGGCCTCTCTGTGGGAAAGAGCAAAACCCAAACGGGCCACCACATTATCGAGTCTGCGCTCCAGCAAAATGAGCAAGTTCTCGCCGGTATTGGCCTTAAGCCTTTGGGCCTCCTTAAAATACAGACGAAACTGCTGCTCCATTAAGCCGTAGAAACGCTTGACCTTTTGCTTTTCTCGCAGGCCAAGGCCATAATCTGAAATCTTGCGTCTTCGCCAGGCGTGCTGGCCCGGGGGATAATCCCGACGAGATACAGAACATTTGGCCGTATCGCAACGGGTTCCTTTCAAGAAAAGTTTGATCCCTTCACGCCTGCATAGTCTACACAGAGGCCCTAACTTTCTGGCCATAAGTCCTCCTCCTCCTAAACCCTGCGCCTCTTGCGCGGCCGACAGCCGTTATGAGGAAGCGGCGTAACATCGGCAATAGCCTTTATCTCCAGGCCGGCGGCCTGGAGGGCGGTAATGGCAGATTCCCTGCCTGAACCCGGCCCCTTCACCCGAACCTCCAATTCCTTGAGGCCAAACCTCTTCGCCTTTTGAGCCACTGCTTGAGCCGTGCGTTGTGCGGCAAAGGGAGTGCTCTTTTTGGCACCGCTGAAGCCAATGGTTCCTGCTGAGGCCCAACAGAGCGTTTCTCCTGTTGTGTCGGTTATGGTGATGAGGGTGTTATTAAAAGAGGCCTTAATATGAGCGATGCCCCGCGCCACATTGCGGCGCGCCTGCGCTCTTCTCTTGCGCTTTGCCATAAATAATCTCCTTGATGCAGATTAAATGAAAATAGATTTTTCTGGTTATGAATTATCCGCGGCGTTCCTTTACGCCTTTCTTTACGGCCACGGTCTTACGCTTGCCCTTGCGGGTGCGGGCGTTAGTTCGGGTACGCTGGCCTCGAACGGGCAAGCCCTTGCGATGCCTTAAGCCGCGATAACATCCTATATCCTGAAGCCGGGCGATGTTCTGCGACACTTGCCTCCTCAATGCCCCTTCCACACTGAAATTCTTGTCTATGACCGAGGCGATGCGGCTCAGTTCTTCTTCCGACAGGTCTTTGGCCCTCACTACAGAATCTACGCCGGCCTCAGCGAGAATCTTGCTCGCAGATGACCTCCCTATGCCGTAGATATAAGTTAAGGCAATCTCCGCTGGCTTATTTGCCGGAATATCCACGCCTATTATTCTGGGCATCTCTCGTTCCTTTCTTAAGCAGGCTAAGGAAAGTGAATGTCATTTCCCCTGCCTCTGTTTATGCTTGGGATGGGTGGGACAGATGACCCGCACTACCCCCTTCCTTCTTATTATCTTGCAATCCTCGCAAATGCGTCTAACAGAAGACTGAACTTTCACTACGATTTTCCTCCCGGCCCTTAAATGGCCTTGACTCATACGCCCATTCGGCCAACCACACAAGCGATATGAAGCCGGCCTTTTCTCAATTTCGATAGACTATGCGGCCGCGACTGAGGTCGTAAGGCGACATCTCTATGGTGACCGAATCTCCAGGCAGTATGCGGATGAATTTCATCCTCATCTTGCCGGAGACGTGAGCCAGCACCTCGTGCCCGTTCTCCAGAACTACACGGAACATTGCGTTGGGAAGAGCCTCCTTAACTACAGCCTGAGCCCGAATGGGCTCTTCTTTGGGCATCGTCCCTCCTTCAATTTGTGTGTCAAAGACTCGTCAGCACTTCGGCGCCATCTTCCGTAACGGCAATGGTGTGTTCAAAATGGGCCGAAGGTTTTCCATCAGCAGTGACCACGGTCCAGCCGTTCTTTTTTACTTTGACATCGAAGGTTCCGACATTTACCATCGGCTCGATGGCCAGTGTCATTCCCGGCTTTAAAGTCAAATCTAATTTGAATGATTCATCCACAAAATTAGGGACTTGAGGCTCTTCGTGCATCTTGCGGCCGATACCGTGCCCCACATATTTTCTGACCACGGAAAAGCCGTGGCTTTCCGCGGTGTCTTGAATAGCAGCGGAAACTTCTTTCAGTTTCGCACCGGCGCGGGCCTTTTCTATGGCGCGCTTCAGGGCATCCTGGGCTACATCAAGCAACTCTTTGCGCTCCTTATTTATCGTGCCGACCGGAATGGTAATTGCTCCATCCCCATAATATCCTTTGAATTTCACCCCCACATCCACGCTCACTATATCGCCTGAACAGAGTACTCGCTCTCCCGGAATGCCGTGCACCACCTCCTCGTTTACCGAGACACATATATTTGCCGGAAAGCCTCGATAACCCTTGAAGGCCGGGATTGCTCCTTCTTCCCTTATAACCCTTTCAGCCACTGCGTCCAGATGAAGAGTAGATACTCCTGGCCGGGCGGCTTTTTTTATCTCCCGGAGTGCCAGGGCCACGATACGCCCGGCATCTTTCATTAAATCTATCTCACGCGGGGATTTAAGGCTAACCACCGCAATCACCCTCCCTGGCCCGGACAGGACGAGGAAGGCGGCTGAGGATTTGCTGCTGCACTTCGGCAACTTTTCCTCCTGCCGGGACCTGCTTCAGAAGGCCTGAGGTTTTATAATAGCCTATGAGGGGAGCGGTTTCGGCCTCATAGACTTTTAAGCGGCGGCGTATGGTCTGGGGCTGGTCATCTTCCCGCTTCTCAAGCCTATCTCCACAATTATCACACCTGCCCGGAATCTCAGGGGGCGAGGAAATCGCATTATAATTTGCCCCGCAATTGGGACAAAAGAGTCTGGCGGAAAGACGCTTCAGAATCTCGTCCTCTTTCAAGGCTAAATAAAGGACAATATCCAGGCGTAAATCCAATTTCTGCAGCACCTCATTCAGGGCGCGGGCCTGAGCAAGATTTCGGGGAAAGCCGTCCAGCACAAAGCCTCTCTTGCCTTCCTTTTTTAGACGCTGGGCCACTATATCAACCACCAAATCATCCGGCACCAGTTTGCCTTTATCCATAAATTTCTTGACTCGAAGGCCGAGCTCCGTTCCCTTCTCCACATTTTCACGCAATATGTCACCTGTAGATATATGAATGAGGCCGAGGCGGTCAGCCAAAAGTTCCGCCTGGGTGCCCTTTCCAGCGCCGGGCGAGCCTAAGAGCACAATCCTCATCGTCTGCCCCGAATCCTGCCTCCCCGAGTAAGACCTTCGTAATGCCTCATTACCAGATGGGCCTCAATGCGCTCCACCACATCCAGGGCCACACCTACTACTATGAGTATCCCGGTGCCACCGAAAAATGTGGTCATCACACCAAAACCAGTGGCTCTTCCCATAAGTGGTGGAATTATGGCAATAGCCGCGAGAAAGGCTGCGCCGGCCAGAGTAATACGCACGATGAGTTTCTCTAAATAATTCACCGTCCTTCGTCCGGGCCGAATACCCGGTATGAAGGAGCCGCTCTCTTTTAGATTATCAGCCATGCGGTCCGGCGGAAAGGTCACCGTGGTCCAGAAAAAGCAGAAAAACATAATCAATCCGACATAAAATAAGATATAAAGAAAGGCCCCTGGTCGGAAAAGGTCATTTAAGAGTTGTAAGGAGATAACATATTTGGCTAATCCACTCACCATAAGGGCGACAAATATAAGCAGAGAAGAGGCGAAGATAATGGGAATGACGCCGGCTTGATTTACCCTCAGTGGCAGGTAATGACGCTGGCCGCCGTAAATGCGCATCCCGCGCACATGCTTGGCATACTGTATGGGTATGCGGCGCTGACCCTGAGTGATGTAAATTATGCCCATCACAATTCCAACAAAAAGAGCCAGGAGTGCGCCCACGCCCAGCGGGCCGATTTTATCCGCTTCGCCACTGGCTATGTTCCAGGTGAAGCGCTGGGAAACTTCGGTTACGGCAAACGGTAATCTATCGATGATGCCGGCCATAATGATAAGGGAAATCCCATTGCCTATACCGTATTCGGATATTTGCTCACCCAACCACATCAGGAATATGGTTCCGGCGGTCATAGCGATAACCGCGGTTAACCTGAAGGCCATTCCCGGATGAGCCACAACCGAACTAATGCCCCCACCCGGAGTCCTGCCCATACCTTCTATAGTAATGGCAAAAAAGAAGCCTTGAATAAGACACAGGCCCACGGTGAGATAGCGTTCGTATTGGCGAATCTTTTTGCGGCCGCTTTCGCCTTCCCTGGCCAAGCGCTCCAGCGACGGAATGGAAGTCGTTAGAAGTTGAAAGATAATGGAGGCAGAGATATAGGGCATAACGCCGAGAGCAAAGACTGTGCCCCGGGACATCGCCCCGCCCACAAATAGATTTATCATCCCGAAGAGCCCGCCCACAGCTCCTCCGGCGTCCTGCATCTGCTTGAAAACATCTTCCAAAGCGTGGAAGTCTACTCCGGGAACCGGAACATAGGTGCCCAGGCGAAAGACAACCAAAAGACCCAAGGTAATCAAAATCTTGCGCCTGAGTTCGGGAATCTTGAATATGTTGCGGAAAGTCTCAATCATTTTATTCTCTTAATCTTGCCGCCGGCAGCCTGGATTTTTCTGGCCGCTTCATTACTGAAGGCGTGGGCCTCAACCTCAAGAGAAACCTTAAGTTCTCCTCCCCCGAGAATTTTGATTTTTGCATCTTTTTTCTTTACCAGACCCGCCTGGCGTAAGAAAGCGAAATTGACTACCGTGTCGGCTGAAAAACGATTTAACTCGCCCACATTAATTGCTTCATACCGCTGCTTCAAGGGATTGGTGAAGCCTCGCTTGGGCAGACGCCGGAATAAGGGCATCTGGCCTCCCTCAAATTGGATGCGGCCCAGCCGACCACTTCTCGATTTCGCCCCCTTGGTTCCTCGACCGGAGGTTTTACCTTTTCCAGAACCCCTGCCCCGGCCCACACGCTTTTTCCTCTTTCGTCTCGGCCCTGCCGCCTTTGCCTCAGCCAAGTTCATTGAAGTTTCACCCCTCTCAAGCCCTCCACTTCTTCTTTACTTCTTAGACTTTTCAATCCCTCCCAGGTGGCCTTGGCCAGATTCTTGGCGTTATTGGTGCCGAAACTTTTACTTAGAATATCCTTAATTCCAGCGGCCTCCAGCACTGCACGCACTGCAGGGCCGGCTATAACTCCGGTGCCGGACGAGGCGGGTTTCAAAAGCACCTTGGAGGCCTCATAGCGAGCCATTATCTGGTGAGGAATAGTATTTCCGTGGCGAGCCACTTTGACAGCGCTCTTCCGGGCGATTTTTACCGCTTTTTCTACGGCAGCCGGAACCTGATTGGCCTTGCCGTATCCCAGCCCCACTGTGCCATTCTTATCGCCCACTACCACCATAGCGGTATAGCGCAGGCGCCGGCCGCCTTTTTCCATATGGCCCACGCGGTAAATCTTAATGACCTCTTCCTCTAAGCCAGCAGTTTCTTTTTCGCTCAAGGTTCGGATTCCTTTTCGAAATAAAACCCGTCAAAATTCCAGGCCTTCTTTGCGCGCTGCTTCGGCTAAAGCCTTCACCCGACCGTGATATTTATAGTGTCCCCGGTCAAAAACTATCTCTTTTATGCCTTTGGCCAGGGCTATCTGCGCTATCTTCTGGCCTACTTTTTCTGCAGCCTTAATATTGCCGCCATATCCCACTTCTTTTCGCACTTCAGGCGATAAAGTGGAGCAGGCAGCCAAGGTTATGCCGTTACCATCATCAACAAGTTGAGAATATATGTGTTTGAGGCTGCGGTAGACGCTAAGGCGGGGCCGCTGGGGCGAGCCAGAAACCTTGCCCCGCACGCGGCGATGCCTAAGAGCACGCCTCAGAGATTTTTCCTTCCCTTTTTTCATTTATTCACCACTGACGAAAGCCTTGCCCGGTTTCAGTCGCACCACTTCGCCCCGGTATCTGATGCCCCGTCCTTTATAAACCTCAGGAGCACGCACGGCGCGTATCTGAGCGGCGAATTGACCCACCATTTGCTTGTCCGCACCGCGGACGATTATGTGAGTAGCGTCGGGCAGTTCAATTTCTATTCCCTGGGGAATTTCAATCTCTATCGGCCGGGAATATCCCACCTCCAGCACCAGGGTCTTCGCTTCATCACCTTCTGCGCCAGATAATTTAGCACTATAACCCACTCCAGGAAAATCGCCCGTGCCTATCATCTCCAGCCTTTGCTCAAATCCTTCAGCCACGCCCCGGACCATATTGGCCAAGAGACTCCGATAGAGGCCGTGCAAGGCTTTATGGCGTTTGGTATTCAGTCTGCGCTGGAGTCGAAGTAGCCGGGACTCTTCTTCAAACTCCACGGAGAAATCGGGCAAGATTTCCTGCTCCAGACGGCCACGAGGGCCTTCACAGATAACCCGCTTTCCTGCCCGGCCACTTCTCTCAATAGTTACCTTCACCGTCTCAGGAACAAGGATTGGTTTGTTGCCTATACGGCTCATAATAAGACCTACCACACGGTACAGAGGAGTTCGCCGCCCACGCGAAGTTGCCGGCATTTCTTGTCGCTCAAGACACCTTGGGAGGTAGAGAGGATGGCGATGCCGAAGCCACTCAAAACCGGCTCCAGTCCATCCGCCTTGACATATGCCCTCCGCCCCGGCTTTGATTGTCTTTTTATCTCGTTTATCACCTTCTCGCCTTTGGGACCATATTTGAGATAAATTCGCAGCAGTCCCTGTTTATTATCTTCGATTTCGCGGAAATCCTGTATAAACCCTTCCTCCAGAAGCACCTGAGTGATGCCCTTGATTATTTTGGACCGGGGCACATCCACCTGAGTGTGAGAAGCCGTATTGGCATTTCTCACCCGGGTAAGAAAATCAGCTACGGGGTCGCTTTGAGACATAAGTTCCTCGCTACCAACTGGCCTTGCGGACTCCGGGAATCTTGCCTTCCGAAGCCAGATTACGAAAGCAGATTCGGCAGATGCCAAACTTACGATAATAAGCCCGGGGCCTGCCGCATAAAGAGCAACGATTATATCTGCGCGTCTTATACTTCTGCGGCTTCTTTTGCTTCACCATCAAGGACTTACGGGCCATAATCTATCCTTCCCTCTTTTACGCACCAGCAAACGGCATCCCCAGAAGAGAAAGCAGCCGCAAAGCCTCCTCATCACTTCGGGCAGTGGTTACGATGGTTATATCCATTCCCTGGGTAAACTCCATATGGTCCAAGTCAACTTCCGGGAAAACGCTTTGCTCATCAATGCCCAGGGTATAATTACCTCGGCCGTCGAAGGAATTGGGTTTCAGTCCACGGAAGTCGCGGATGCGCGGAATGGCAATAGAGATGAGCCGGTCCAGAAACTCATACATCCGCACTCCTCGAAGCGTAACTTTGAGCCCTACGGGGTTTCCCTTTCTCACCTTAAATCCAGCGACCGAGCGACGGGCCTTGGTGATAACCGGCCTCTGACCGGTAATCATAGCCAAATCCTGCGCAGCATCTTCCAGACGCTTTTTCTCTTCCTGAGATTTGCCCACCCCCATATTGATCACGACTTTTTCCAAGCGAGGCACGGCCAGAGCATTCTTATAACCCAGTTCCTCCATTAGTCCGGTCACAATTTCATTCTTATATCTTTCCAGGAGCCGGGACAAATTTTACTCCTTTACCTGCGGCCCTCAATCTCCGCGCCGCATTTTTTGCAGATGCGCAGGCGCATCCCGCGGCCTTCGCGCTCAACCACTTTGACGCCTACTTTGGTAGCCTTATCGCAACCGGGGCAGACAAGTTTGAGATTGGAAATATCGAGAGGCGCCTCTTTTTGCACCCGACCGCCTTCGGGATACTCCCGACTGCGCCTCAGATGGCGATAGATAAAATTGGCCCCTTCCACGATGGCCCGATTATCCTTGGGGAAGATGTAGAGCACCCGGCCGCGCTTTCCCAAATCGTCTCCGGCTACCACCTCTACCAAATCGTTTTTGCGCAAGTGCATCAAACCACCTCCGCAGCCAAAGATATAATCTTCATAAACTTCTTGGCGCGAAGTTCACGAGCCACCGCCCCGAAGATGCGCGTGCCCCGGGGGTTTCCCTCCGCATCCACCAGGACTACAGCATTTTTGTCAAATCTTACATAGGAGCCATCTTCGCGGCGCACGGCATTTTTGGTACGCACCACTACTGCTCGCACCACTTCCCCCGGACTTATCTCCGCACCGGGAAGGGCCCTCTTTACCGATCCCACAATCATATCTCCAATCCCGGCATATTTCTGCGACGAGCCTGCCAAGACTTGTATGCAAGCCACCACCTTGGCTCCCGTGTTATCGGCCACATCGAGCCTTGTCTGCATCTGAATCATTTCAGGTTTTTTCTTTTTCCACAGGAGATTCGGTCCCAGAAGCCGAAGGAATTCCTGCCTCTTCCTCAGGCAGGGCGGCGCTCTTTACAATTCTCAATAACCGCCAACTTTTGCGCTTGGATAAGGGTCTGGACTCCACTATTTCTACCTCATCGCCGATATGGGCCTTTTCTTCTTCGTCGTGGGCCAGGAGAATTGAGGCCCTGCGTATAATCTTGCCGAAACGGGGATGACGCAAGCGGCGCTCTACCCGCACGGCGATGGTCTTTTGCATACGGTCTGAGGTGACAATGCCCATAGCCATTCTCTTGCGCTGGGTTTTCTTCGTATTATTTTTCTTTGGCGGCAATTTCTCTCTCCCTCATAATGGTCTTTATGCGGGCAATATCTCGTTTCACCCGCCCAATTTCCCGTGGATTTTCCAGTTCCTGGGAGGTCTTGCGGAAACGCAAGCGAAATATCTCCTCCTCGAGACGAGCAAGTTCCTCCGCAACTTCGGAGTCGGACATCTGACGCAGTTCTTTTGCTTTCATACTTTGTGGCCTCGACGCACAAAACGCACCCTTATGGGCATCTTATGGGCGGTGCGTGCCAGACATTCCCTGGCAAATTCTTCGTCTACTCCGGAAATTTCATAGAGGATATTACCCGGCTTCACCACCGCCACCCAATGGTCGGGTTCACCTTTGCCTGTACCCATCCGGGTCTCCGCCGGCTTTTTGGAGACGGGTTTATCGGGGAAGATGCGAATCCACAGTTTCCCTTCCCGAGCCATAGAATGGGTGGCAGCCACACGGCCGGCCTCAATCTGCCGGTCCGTTATCCAGGCGGCCTCTAACGCTTGAAGCCCATATTCCCCGAAGGCCACGGAATTACCACGGGTGGCCTTGCCGCGGATGCTCCCTCGCTGGCTTTTTCTAAACTTTGTCCTTTTGGGCATCAGGGGCATTTTCCAATCCCTCTGGTTTCACATCGCCTTTGTATATCCAGACTTTGACGCCGATATGGCCGTAGGTTGTCTTGGCTTCGGTAAAGCCGTAGTCTATCTTGGCCCTGAGGGTATGAAGAGGAACCTTTCCTGCGGATTCCGTCTCCGAGCGAGACATCTCCGCTCCGGCCAATCTTCCAGAAAGTTTCACCTTAACCCCCTCCGCGCCCATATCCATTGACATTTCCACCGCCCGTTTCATAACCCGCCTGAACGAAGCCCGCTTTTCCAACTGTTCGGCGATATTCTCCGCCACAAGTTGGGCTTCCAGTTCCGGCCGATTGACCTCTTTTATATCGATGATCACGCGTCTCTCGGTCAAATCTTCCAGTTCTGCGCGAAGGCGCTCCACTTCCACGCCCCTGCGGCCGATGACTATCCCAGGCCGAGCGGTATATAAAAGCACTTTTACCTCTTCGCCGGTGCGCTCAATCTCTATCTTGGGTATGCCGGCGAAGTGAAAGCGCTTCTTGACAAAGTCACGAATCTTCTGGTCTTCAACTAAAAATTTGGAGAAATCCTTCTTAGAAGCATACCAATGGGAACGCCAGTCCTCCACAATGCCAATTCTCAAGCCTATAGGACGAATCTTCTGACCCATATTACTCTTCTTCCTCATCTGAGAGGGTGATAGTTATGTGGCTCATCCGATGAAGGATGGGCGTGGCGTAACCCCGGGCGCGGGGAAGTCGCCAGCGCCGACGCGGCCCATCATTCACAAAGGCCTTAGCCACATATAGTTTATCCACATCGGTATCGAGACTCGCCGTGGTCATTGCCGAACGCAAGACCTTTTCTATCATCGGGGCGGCCCTTTTATGGGTAGAGGCCAGAATACTTAAGGCCTCATTTACAGAAAGACCCCGAATGAGGTTTATCACCGGGCGAACCTTGCTTGGAGAAATAGGTGCGAACCGATGTTTGGCTGTAACTTCCATTTCATTCTCCGGCCCGTGCCTTTTTACCTCCGTGGCCGCGGAAAACCCGCGAAGGAGCGAATTCTCCCATTTTATGTCCCACCATTTCCTCAGTTACAAAAGTGCGGATAAATGACTTCCCATTGTGGACGAGGAAAGTGTGGCCCACAAATTCCGGTATTACGGTGGATGCTCGTGCCCAGGTGCGTATAGGGTCGCTACCCCCGGAGGCCTTCTGGCGCATTACCTTCTTCAACAGTTTCTCATCCACATAAGGCCCTTTTTTCACCGAGCGTCCCATTTGCCCCTCCTATTTTTTCTTCCTGCGTCTTATGATGAACTTGTTACTTGGAGAGCGCCTTTTGCGCGTCTTGCCGCCTTTGGCGAGCTTGCCCGTGGGGGAAACCGGATGGCGGCCTCCTTTGGTGCGGCCTTCGCCGCCGCCCATAGGATGAGCCACCGGGTTCATAGCCGTTCCCCTTACCTTGGGTCTTCGGCCCAGATGGCGACTGCGGCCGGCTTTGCCCAGACGAATGCTGGAATGCTCCACATTTCCCAACGCCCCGAGGGTGGCCCGGCAATTAGAATGTACCCTCCTTATCTCTCCAGAGGGAAGCGTGATATGAGCGTAACCGCCCTCTTTTGCCGTAAGGATGGCAGAGCCTCCGGCCGACCGCGCCAAAATCCCACCGCCGCCCGGCTCCAGTTCGATATTATGTATCTCGCTACCCAAGGGAATATTTTTTAGCGGCATACAATTACCCAGGCGTATCTCCGTTCTTTCGCCGGAGGTTACCTCATCCCCGACTTTGAGCCCTTGAGGTGCCAGCATATATCTTTTCTCTCCGTCAGCATAATGAACAAGGGCAATTCTCGCCGAGCGATTAGGGTCGTATTCTATTGCCGCCACTTTTGCCGGAATACCATCTTTATGCCGCCGAAAATCAATTATGCGGTAGCGACGCTTATGTCCGCCTCCGCGATGGCGTACCGTGATTTTTCCCTGCACATTCCTACCGGCGTTTTTCTTCAGAGGGCGCAGGAGTTTCTTTTCCGGCTTCTTTCTGGTTATTTCGGAAAAGTCCGAAACCGAAGCCTTCCTCCTCGATGGAGTCGTAGGTCTATATTGCTTTACCGGCATAAAACTATTTCCTTTTTAGAAAAGGTCAATGCGGTCTCCCTCGGCGACCGTCACCAGGGCCTTTTTCCAGTCCGGTTCTCTCTTTATCCTGCGGTAGCGCCCCACCCGGCGAGGTTTACCATGCATCTTCATTGTATGCACCCTAACCACCTTCACTCCAAAGGCAGTCTCAATTGCTCTTTTTATATCCCTTTTGCTCGCCCTCATATGCACAGCGAAGGAGTAAGTGTTTCTGGCTTCCGCCAGATACATCCCTTTCTCTGTGATAAGGGGGTGTTTAATTATCTGGTGAAATTCCAGACTCATCTTTTTCACTCAGAAAGACATCGTAGGCATCTTTGATAAAAATAACCCGCTCAAAACGCAGCACATCATAGGCATTAAGTTCCGAAACCGGATGTACCTCCACCTGGGGCAGATTCCTCGCTGAAAGCCACAAGTTTCGGTCATATGCCGAAGAGACAATCAGGCAACTCCCCTTGACATCCAAGGCCTCCAGGATTCTCGCCGTCTCCGTGGTTTTGGGCTCATTCATTTTGAAACCGTCAAGTACCATCACCAGGCCATCCTGAAACTTGGCGAGCAAGGCCGAACGCAGCGCTTTTCTTCTGGCCTTTTTTCCTATAGAATAGGAATAATCTCTGGGCCGGGGAGGATGGGCCTTACCACCGCCGCGGCGGATAGGATTTCGGATGCCGCCCATGCGCGCCCGGCCGGTTCCTTTCTGTCTATAGAGTTTTCTGGTGGAGCCGGCCACCTCGCCCCGGGTCTTGGCTTTGACCGTGCCCTGACGGCGGTTGGCTTCGTACATAAGGACCGCCTCACGCAAAAGAGTCTTCTTCACTTCTCCACCGAGTTCGGTCTCATCCAGGGAGAGGCTTCCGGTCTTCTTACCGACAGCATCATATAAGGGCACTTTGAGCATAAAAATTCCTATCAGGAACGGCTGGCCCGAATAATAAGAAAGCCCCCTTTGGGCCCGGGGACCGCCCCCTTGACCAAAAGCAAGTTCTTTTCTTTATCTGCTTTTATCACTTTGAGATTTTTCACCGTATTTTGGGCCATACCCATATGCCCGGCCATCTTCATTCCTTTAAAAACCCGGGAGGGGTCTGAGGAAGAGCCAATGGACCCAGGCCGGCGATGACGGGTGGACCCGTGGCTGTCTGGACCACCTTTAAACCCCCAGCGTTTCATCACACCGGCAAAGCCCCGACCCTTGCTTATCCCCGTTACATCCACCTGCTCGGTATCGGCAAACACATCCACGGTAATCTCCTGGCCCGGTTTGTAAGAATGTTCAAAGTCCGCGGGAACCTCACGCACGAAACGCTTGGGTTCGGTGTTTACTTTTTCGGCCCGGCCCAATTCTGGCTTATTTGCTCGCCTTCTTTTTTTATCCAGAAAGCCCAGTTGCAGTGCGCTATAGCCATCGCGTTCAAGGGTCTTGACCTGCAGCACGGTGCAAGGTCCCACCTCAAGCGCGGTTACCGGTACTATACGACCGGCCTCGTCATAAATCTGGGTCATACCCACTTTTCTTCCCAGGATACCTTTTGCCATTTTCAAGCCTTAATCTTAATATAGACCCCTGCAGGCACACTCACTTTACCCAGAGCATCAACCGTCTTGGAAGTCGGCTCCTGGATGTCTATGATGCGCTTATGGGTGCGAATCTCAAACTGCTCCCGAGACTTTTTATCAATATGAGGAGAGCGAAGCACCGTATATCGTTCTATGCGCGTAGGTAGAGGTATGGGGCCGGAGACCTTGGCGCCGGTGCGTCTGGCAGTTTCGGCTATCTCCTGCGCCGACTGGTCAAGAATCTCGTGGTCATAAGCCTCCATCCGGATGCGTATCATTTCGCCTTCGCTCATATTCAATAAACCTCCACTTTTTCCTCATTCGCCTTGCGAATGACGCTATTCTATAATCTTGGTCACTATGCCTGCGCCTACTGTCTTGCCCCCTTCGCGGATGGCAAACCTCAACCCCTCCTCCAAGGCTATGGGCTCTATCAGCGCTA
>Ga0111219_1031_pt1 | contig 14814 bp, 11 predicted proteins | sample DeeMarSWOR152_54_FD_80368 | JGI IMG/M metagenome (GOLD analysis project Ga0111219, IMG submission 80368) | Planctomycetes bacterium DG_23
CCAATAAAAGGGTGGAGTGCACGCTTTGCCCCCGCGCCTGCACCATCGCGGATATGGAGCGGGGCTATTGCGGGGTTAGAGAAAACCAGGGCGGCACTTATTACACCTTAGTCTATGGACGCGCCTGTGCCGCGCATATCGACCCCATAGAGAAAAAGCCGCTTTTCCATTACCTGCCGGGCACTCCTGCCTATTCCATCGCCACTGCCGGCTGTAATATTGAGTGCAGGTTCTGCCAGAATTGGGAGATTTCCCAGTTTCGCCCGGAGCAGGTGAGAAGTATTGATTTGCCGCCAAAGCAGGTAGTCAGTCTCGCCAAAAGGCACGGCTGCAAGACCATTGCCTATACCTACACCGAACCGGTGGTTTTTTATGAGTATATGTATGACACGGCTATCCAGGGCAATAAAGTAGGCATTGGAAGCGTGATCATCTCCAATGGTTATATAAAGAAGGAGCCTATGAAAGATTTATGTCAGCATCTTTCCGCAGTAAAGATAGACCTCAAGGCCTTCACGGAGAAGTTTTATCATGATACCTGTAGTGGCCACCTAAAACCGGTGCTGGAGTGTCTGGAACTTCTGGCCGGGCTTGATATATGGTATGAGATAGTGGTGCTCATCGTACCCACCCTGAACGATAGCGAAAAAGAAATAAAGGATATGTGTAAATGGGTGAAGGCCAATTTAGGGCCGGATGTGCCCATGCATTTTTCTCGGTTTTATCCGACCTATAAGATTAAGAATCTCCCTCCCACGCCGCCTAAAACCTTGGAGCGCGCCCGACAGATTGCCCGCTCCGAGGGCATAAATTATGTCTATGTGGGAAATGTGCCGGGAAATCCAGGCGAAAGCACCCACTGTCCCCATTGCGATGAACTCCTCATCCACAGGATCGGCTATCGCATCCGAAAAAATTCCATTAAAGATTCCAAATGCCCCAACTGCGGCCAGTTCATCCCCGGGGTCTGGAAGCCCATCAGCAAATAGATTTCTTCTCTTTGAGCCTTTGGCGGCTTCACTCCTGTGAGCCCGAATATTTGCTCGCTGTGCCGCCGGAAAGAGCCAGAAATCCCGCACTGGAAATACCAAGAATCATCACGAAGATAGAGGTGAGGAAAAGTCCCAGAAGGGGGACGAGGATAATGCCGGTGAGAAAGGCCCCGAAATAGGCCCCTAAGTGGTCGCAACTGTCCAGCCGTCCGGCGGCCTTTTCAATACCCGCACCAGGCTTGCCCGGGCCGCCCAGGGAAGTAAGATAAACTTCGGTGGCCAAGGGAAAGGCCGCTCCGGTAAGAAAGCCAGAGATGGCCACCAAGGCCATTAGTATATATTCAAGACCGCGCGCTGCTCCTACACTCGCCGCTCCGGAAAGAAATTCCAGGGCAAAGGGAAGGCAAAAGGCAAAGACGGCGAGAAAAAGGGCCACTACCATAAGCGGCCTACGGCCCCGATGCCTCCTGACCCACTGCCTGGCCAAAATCGCACCGCCCGCCAGCCCGGCCATAAATATGGCTACAATAAGCCCTATCTTTTGATACACATAACCGAAAATATTTTGAAAACCAAAGATGAGGATTATCTCCAGCGCCATACCGGAAAATCCCACACTTACTATAGCCCAAAGCACCGAAATACGCACCAGACGCAACTTTGCCCTTTTCCTCACCAGCGCCCCGATACCGAATGCACCCGATAGTAGTATTATGAAAGGCAAGAAAAGCATAATTTCCGGAAGTTGGCTTATCTTTAACAAAAATTCTGCCAGGCGTGAACCCCGGGGGCCGGAGAACCTGGCCCAGAGGATGAGGTTCAGAAAATAACTCGCCGGCCGTCGGTCGGTATTCAAGGGCACCTCTTGGCCTAAGGCCCGAAGACCCTCATTTATGAATTCCGTCTTCTCCTCGGGAAGTAGTGAAGCATACAGATAAGGGAAGATGTCTGACTGAATGCCTCGTCCGAGAAATCTTTGCGTTAAAACTTCCGGGTCGAGGCTGGCTGCCTCGGGCAAATCCGAGGCGAAATAGAAACTGGTCACCCCCGGCGTGACTTTGACATAGCGAAAGGCCTGGGAAAGCGTCCTGTAGATACTGCCCGCATAAGTTCCCACTTCTCCCCGCAGATAATTCTCTGCGGAACTCGAGGTAATGACCAGAACGCCCCCCGGCCTCAAAACGGCCTTTATTTCCTCAAAAAATTCCAGCGTATAGAAACGGTTGAGCATAGCCGTGGTAGGGTCCGGGGCGTCCACAAAGATGAGGTCGTAGGGCCTTTGCTCTTCATCCTTTGGGTGCGCCCTTTTCACAAAGAATCTGCCATCCGTAAAGAAAAGGTGTAGCCGCGGGTCTTCAAATATGGCCCTTTCCTCGGGCGAAAGATATTTTTCAATTATTTCAAGCACCAAGGGGTCGAGTTCCACATAATCGAGCCTCTTTATGGGGTGCTTGAGCATCTCCCTGGCCAGGCCCGGCGCCCCGCCTATAAGCAGTACATTCTGAGGCTCAGGGTGCTGGGCCATAATCAGATGGGCGGTGATAGGAAATTCATATGGGTCAGGGAAGGAGTAGACATATTGGCCACTGCCAAATAGATTGTATTGTTCCGGGGAGCCGGCGACCACCATATTTTGATATCTCGAATCTTGCGATTCCACCAAGTCTATATGGGGCTGGAAGGACCTCCATCGCTCTTTTACACTTCGCGCTTCAATGCGCTCGGAAAATAGGCTGAAGACGCTGATAAAAACAAGGGCCGTTATCCAGAAGGCCGTCATCGCTTTTTTCCGACGGCCTTGAGGCCGACTCTCAAAAATAAGTGCGCTGGCCGCCAGGAAAACCAGCCAGAGCCATACGGCTATAGCTCCAAAAGCGGAAAGATAAACAACCAGCACAAATGTGAAAAGGGCACCGCCGGCCAGGCTCCCCACCGCCTCGGCGATATAGATGAGGGCAATCTCCCTGGCCCCGGCTCCGCTTACTTCTGCAAAGACGCGGCAGCCCACAGGAAAAAGAAAGCCGACGAAGAAACTGAAAGGGATGATAAGCGCAAATGAGGAAAGAAGCATCTGGAGGAAGGATATGTAACTTCCAACTTCCACATCAAGCATTGAGCGCACTATGCGCACAAGATAGATTTCCGCAGGCAGGATGAATAAAGAAGCCAGAGCAAAGCCGCCCACGGCGAGGGCCGGTTGACTAAATCTCGCCGAGACTCTTGTCCCCATCCAGGCCCCGAAGGCCACCCCCAAAAGCCAGGTGGATAGAATCAGGCCCAAGGAAAGTTCGTTTCCGAAAAAGACCACCAGAAACTCGCGCAAAAGTGTGGCCTGAGCGGTCACCGCAAAGCCCCCCAGGGTGAAGAACATTATGGCGAGCATCATACCCGGTTGGAAAGAGGCCGTGCTTTTTAGTGGTTTGCTTTCCAGTCCTGACGAAGCCACAATCTCGTTCCTTTTATCTTGTCCCAAATACAACAAACGCTATCTTCGCTTAAAAAACTACCACTCTTGAGACGAGTAGTCAAACAATAAGAGAGCCGGATTTTCCCTCTTGACGGCCAGAGGTTTTTTTGTTATAAAAAATATATAGGCGCCTTAGGCGCTATATTTTTTTAAGGACTCAAAATGACCGAAGAAGGCGTTTCCCCGGTTAGCATCGAGATAGGAGAGCGCTTAGCCCACTTTGACGGCGAAGTGAAAAGATATCATCGCCGTAACTTCATCGTCTCCGTGGTTCATTTCATAGTGATACGCTTGGGATGGATTTTCAAGACGGAAAGCGTAATTATTCCTGGTTTTGTGGGCAACCTCGCCCGTATTGCCTGTCCTCAGATGGAAGGCTTAGTGCTCAGCCTCATCCCGGTAATATCGCGTCTGGGCCAAAGCGTTCCCCAACTCGTGGTGGCCCAGCGGGTGGAACATCTCAAGCGTCACTCAAGACCTTTTATGCTAAGCGTGGCCTTATTCACCTTGCCCTGGGGCTTTTTCTTTTTGGTGCTCCTGCTCGCTCCGGGAATTAAGGCTTTGTTTTTGCTCATAGTCTTCTTTTTTAGTTACGCCATCTTCTGGCTGGCCAGCGGTGCCTCCCGAACACTTTTTGGCGTGGTGCAAGGAAAACTTATCGCTCCAGAAAGCCGCGGCAGCCTTTTTGCCTGGTCGCAGACGGTGGGGTGCTTTATCGCTGCCCCAGCGGCACTTTTTATGCGTGAGTTTATGGAAGAAGGAAGACTCGCCTTCCCCACCAACTACGCCGTTACCTTTGGACTGTCTTTTATCTTCTTTGGCCTTTGTCTGGGCGTGCTTTTCTTCCTGAAAGAACCCGCTTATCCTAAACCCAGTCGCAGGACCAGCCTGGGCCATTTTCTGAGCCGTACCCTGCAAATTTTCCGTCAGGACCGGAACTTTCGCCGTCTGGCCATAGCCGGAGCCCTCACCTCCGTAACTTTGCTCCTTTTTCCGTATTATATAAAATTGGCGCGTGATTTTCTCGGGATAAACGAGGGAATGTTCGCCTATTTCGTGATTGCCCAAAATCTCGCCAATGGAACCAATTCTTGGATTATGGGGCGGATGGCCGACCGTAAGGGTAATAAGAAGCCTTTATGTATTCTCTCCACTATGGCGGCTGTCATACCGCTTCTGGCTCTGCTACTCGTACACCTTCCGGGAACGGGCGCCCCCTGGGCCTATACGCTGGTATTTCTAATCATTGGAATACTTCCGGCTACCGTCCGCATGAGGACAAACTACGCCCTGGAACTTGCACCAATAGACCAACATCCCATATATGTGGCGGCATTGAATTCCACACAAGTTCTGGCGGTGGCCCTCTCACCCATAATAGGGTTGGCCATAGACGCCTTCTCTTTCACTCCCGTTTTTCTCATAGTCGCCGGGATAGCCGCGGTCGGTGCCGTCCTCACCTTCACCCTTATTGAACCCCGCCACTCATAAATAAGCAGGTTATAGCGCAACTACCTCGCCGGTCTCCAAGGATTTATTGGCCCCCAGGGTGAGGGAAAGCGTCTTCACTGCATCGCTATAAGGGGAGAGGATTTTGCTTGCATCTCCGCTCTTTATGGCCTCAAGAAATGTGCTATCTTCTACGAAATAACAGTCGTGTCTCTGGCGCATCTCCGTGACCTTACCCTCTTCCCGAATGGTGAGGAGGGATGGTGTGATTTGCAGAGTAAGGCCGGCGCAGAAAATATGTAGGCCCGTTAGTCCGCCCTGGGTTATCACATCCGTCGAGGAAATCTGGCCTATGAGCCCATTTTTGAATCTTATAAGCGCAACTGAGGCATCCTCAACATTGTGATTTTCCACTTCTTTCTCCAGGATGCCTTTAAATCCCAGGGCGTAGACGCTTTGGGCATCGCCAACAAAATAGCGAGCCAGGTCGAAGATATGCGTGGTCTGCTCCACCATCTGTCCGCCGGATTTCTCCTTCACCCGCCACCATTCTACCTTGGGCATCCCGCCCAGCCAGTAGCCGTGAAGTGCGGCGATTTCTTTTCCTTCTAATAATTCCATAGCCATTTTCGTGGTTTCAGCATAGCGCCAGTGATAGGCTACAGAACTTATGACCCCGGCCTTGGAGATAGCTTCGTCTATCTCTTCGGCCTTGTCCATAGTCAGAGCCACCGGCTTTTCCACGAGTATGTGAATTCCCTTTTCTGCAGCAATGATTTCGCCGTCCGTATGGGCAAAAGGTGGAAGACACACAAAAAGAGCGTCCATCTTGACTTCATCCAGCATCTTTCTATGGTCGGTGAATGCCAGAGCATTGAACTGCTTGGCCGCATTGACTGCCCGCTCCTCTACGATATCGCAGAGTGCCACCACCTGTGCCTCTTCCAGCTGGCTTAAGGCATTGAGGTGCGTGCGGGCAATGCCCCCGGCACCCAAGAAGCCTATTCTCAGAGCCATCTTTTTCCCCCTTTCAGACGCGCTTTGCGCAGTTCAGAGCCGCGCGTTATGCTTCCTCAATACATTGTTGCAAAAATTCCACCGTTTTTGGGAATGCCACCGCCGGGTCGCCTTCAATTTTGCATTCCAGGGCCATATAGTTTTTGTAGCCAATCTCTTTGAGCGCAGCAAAACCACGCTTGAAATCAATAGTCCCGGTGCCCGGCTGCAGGCGGGTGCTGTCCGCCAGATGAACATGGCGGATATAACTGCCTGCCTGGCGGATGCTCTCGGCCGGGTCGGTCTCCTCAATGTTCATATGGAAAAAGTCAGCCATTATTTGCACTGAAGGATGGCCCACCCGCTCGGCAATTTCTTTTGCCTGAGCGAGCGTCCTGACAAAATGGGTTTCGTAGCGATTTATGGGTTCCACCAGGATGAGACTACCGGCCTCCTCGGCCGCCGGCGCGAGTTCTTTTAGTATGAGCACTAAGAGTTCCTTTTCCAGGGTGATAGTATCGTAAAGTGGGCTGACATCCGGAAGAAAGGGTTTTCTGAATATGGGGACGGTGATGAGTCCCACCGCGCCTAAATCGCCGGCTATCTTCAGTAACATCTTCATATCCGAGATGGCCGAATCCCGCTCTTTCTTGTCGTTGTGCAAAAGGCATCCCCTGATACCGGAACAGATAGTGGAAACAGGAAGGCCTGCTTTCTCCGTTGCAGCCTTGATTTCTTCCTGGTTATCCCTCACCTCGTTTCCCCACAGTTCCACGGCCTCAAACCCGTAGGCCTTAAGATTCATAACCCTCTCGGTGAAGGCTTCCCCGGAGGCCCAACGCAATTGAGCAGCAAGTTTCATCTTCCCCTCCTCTAAAAATGGCCCCTTTTGAAACTTACACTCCTCCGAAAAAATAGAAATCTACAGCCTTTGCCCAATCGTGTCAAGTGATTTTGCTTGACATTAAGCAAGACAATTATTATATTTTGCCCTGATATGGAGTTGCCTAAGACACTGTCATTCACAAGCGGTCATCCGAGCAACGAGTTTCGAGCGGCGGTTGACCAAATTAGGGGAAGAGGAGTTTGAGTTTTCGCAGCATCGTTCTGGCCAAGCAGGTTCCGGATACCCAGAACCTCACCGCCCGGGCTATGAAACCCGATGGCACGGTAAATCGGGCCGCCCTTCCCGCCATCTTCAATCCTCACGACCTCAATGCCCTGGAAGTGGGGCTAAATCTTCGTGATAAATTCGGCGGTGAAGTCATCCTCATCACTATGGGCCCCTGGATGGCCGCGGAGGTGGTGCGCGAGGCCCTCTATCGGGGCGCAGATGAGGCCGTGCTCCTCACTGACCGGCGATTTGCCGGCTCGGATACCCTGGCCACTTCCTATGCCCTGGCCCAGGCGGTGCGTAAGATGGGAGAGGTTGACCTGGTCCTCTGCGGCAGTCAGGCCATAGACGGCGATACCGCACAGGTGGGCCCGCAGGTAGCGGAGAAACTGGGCCTTCCCCAACTCACCTTCGTGCAAGAGATTGAGGAGGTGCGTGAGACCGGGGTAGTGGTGAAACGCACCATTGAAAATGGCTACGAGCGTCTGCGCGCTCCACTTCCGGTGCTTATGACCGTAACCTCGGAGGTAAATATCCCCCGACCTCCCCGGGCCAAACTTATTATGCAGTATAAAAAGGCCCGGGCCCCTGTGGAAGTGCGCATTGAGGCGGAGCGGGAATTTGAGAATTACACCGGCGTTGACCGAGACGAAATCATCGCCAAAAAAACGGAAGAGAGAATGGCCGCGCTTCGTGACCAGGGTCTTCTCTTAACTGAGTGGAATCTGGAAAGAATTGAGGCCCAAGAGGAGCGCTGCGGCTTTGCCGGTTCGCCTACCAAGGTGAGAGAAACGGAAAGCGTGGTGCTGCGTGCCAGGGAAAGTAAAACTTATGACCCTACAGAAGAGGGCCTAAAAGGGCTGGTGGAGGAACTGGCAGATAGCCGTATCCTGGGATGATAAGATGGCGGATGCTCCCAAAGTCTGGGTAGTGGCTGAGACTTCCGGTTCGGGACTCTCAGAGGTGAGCCTGGAACTTCTTTCCAAGGCAAGCGAACTGGCCGGGAAACTGAAGACCGGTGTGGCCGCGGCGCTCGTAGGCTACTCTATTGAACCCCTTGCTCCAGAACTTATTTCCTATGGCGCGGATGTGGTTTTCCTGGCCCAGGATGAGCGGCTTAAGGACTATCTGGCCAATCCTTATGCAAAAATCATCGCCCGCCTTTTGGCCGAGGAGAAGCCGGAGATTGTTCTTTATGGAGCCAGCTCCACCGGACGCGACCTGGCCCCCCGCGTGGCCTCCCAGATTCGGGCCGGGCTCACTGCCGACTGCACGGATTTAAAAATCGGCGACCATAAAGATTTAAAGACTGGCAAGGTCTACCGCAACATCCTCTTTCAGGTGCGCCCGGCCTTTGGTGGAAATATCATCGCCACCATAGTCAATCTGGACCACCGACCGCAGATGTCCACGGTGCGTGAGGGCGTTATGCGAATGAGCCAGCCGCAGGCGAGCCGCCGCGGCGAGGTGATAGAAGTTCCGGTGGAACTTTCTCCGGAAGATTTTCTGGTAGAGGTGCTGGAAAGGGTTGAGGCCCAGCGTAAGGTGAACCTCAAGGGCGCAAATATAATAGTTTCCGGCGGCGCCGGCGTGGGTTCACGGGAGAATTTCCGCCTCATACACGAGTTCGCTGAAGTCTTGGACGCAGAAGTAGGGGCCTCCAGAGCCGCGGTGGATGCCGGATTTGTCTCCAAAGAACATCAGGTCGGCCAGACCGGCACTACGGTGCGGCCTAAACTCTATATCGCCTGCGGTATATCCGGCAGCGTCCAGCATCAGGCCGGGATGAGTGAGGCCGGCAAGATCCTGGCCATAAATACCGACCCCGAGGCCCCCATAATGAATATCGCCCATTATAAAATCATCGGCGACTTAAATGAGGTCATCCCCCAACTGATCAAGACCCATAAGGCCAGCGGCCGGTAGTTTAAAGAGGTTAAGATATGCCGAATTTTTTTGAGGATAATGAGGATATCAAGTTCCATTTAGAAACCAGAGACCTGGAAGCGATAATTCGTCTGCAGGAGGAAGATTTTAAGGAAAAGGGAGAATTTCCTTATGCGCCGGAGGATGTGGCCGACGCTCAGGACAATTACCGCCGGGTGCTGCATCTTTTGGGCCAGATAGCCGCAGAATTCATTGAACCCCGGGCGGAAGAGGTGGATTTGGAAGGCCCGAAACTGGTAGAGGGAAAGGTGGTATATTCAGAAGGAATAGCCCAGGCCTTGGGGCGATTGGCGCAAGCGGATTTGATGGGGATGCTTCTTCCCCGCCAATACGGTGGGCTTAATTTTCCCACCACCATTTACGCGATGGCCATAGAGATAATCTCCCGCGCCGATGCCAGCCTTATGAATATCTTCGGGCTGGGCTCCATAGCCGAAACCATAGACGATTATGCCTCCGAAGAACTCAAAGAGAAATATCTGCCCAAATTCGCTTCGGGCGAGGTTACCGGGGCGATGGCCTTAACCGAACCCGATGCCGGTAGCGACCTCCAGGCCTGCCGGCTTAAGGCCACCGAAGATACCGAACGAGACTCTTGGCGGCTTTCCGGGGTAAAAAGATTTATCACCAACGGCTGTGGGGATGTGCTGCTGGTTCTGGGCCGAAGTGAGGAAGGTTCCGAAGGCGGGCTGGGTTTGAGTCTATTTCTTTGCGAACAGGGCCCGGGCCTTCGGGTGCGCCGGCTGGAAGATAAATTGGGCATTCACGGCTCGCCCACTTGCGAACTTCATTTTGATAACAAAGAGGCATTTTTAGTCGGCGAGCGTCGCTTGGGGCTTATAAGATATGCTATGAGTATGATGAACGGGGCGAGAATTGCTGTGGCTGCGCAGGCGGTAGGCATCGCCGAGGCTGCTTACCGGCGGGCGATGGAATTTGCCGGAAGCCGCGAGCAGTTTGGAAGGAAAGTCAGGGACTTTCCCGCAGTGAGCGAGATGCTCACGCAGATGCGCGTCTCCATAGAGGCCGCCCGGGCTTTGCTCTACGATACCGCTATGGTGGCCGACCTTTTCCGGGGCTTGCAGAGGCAATTTGATGTGGCTGCTAAGGAAGAAAAAAAAGAGATTCGCGGCAGGCTAAACAAGGTCAAACGACTGGCCGGGATGCTCGCACCTATGAGCAAATATTACGCCTCGGAGATGAGCATCAAGGTGGCCTCAGATGCCATTCAGGTGCACGGCGGCAGCGGCTATATGAAAGATTATCCGGTGGAAAGATACTTCCGGGATGCCCGCATTACCTCCATCTACGAGGGCACTTCGCAACTTCAGATTATCGCGGCTATGGGCGGTCTCACCAGCGGCACTTTTTCGGCTGCCCTGGACGAGTTTGAATTCCGCGGTCTCCAGCGGCCTCTGAAAGGGATTTTCGGAAAACTTCTGCGTGCCCGCAAGGCCACAGAAAGCGCCATTTCTTACATAAAAAAGAGGGGCGATTCCCAGTATACCGACCTCAAGTCCAGCACGCTCGTGGATATGGCCATAGATACATATATTGGTTATCTCCTGCTCCGCGATGCCGAATTGTGCAAAAGAAAGGTCTGGGTGGCCAAAAAATTCATTGAAGATATGCTTCCCCGGGTGGAGATGAATGCCAAACGGGTGCGAAGCGGCGCCAGAACCACCTTGACCCATTTCTCCACTATAAATGCTTAATCGTCGGTAGTCGGCCGTCAGCTGCGGCTGGGCTTGCCCCTTGATCTACCCAAATACAGGGCCGCTCTTTACCGTCTGTTTCCTGACCTTCCAGAAACGAGGCCAGCTTGAAAGAATCCATCAGGATGAAAATGCTTTGACTCATATGAGGTAGAGAGATAAAATCTTTCTGGTTACTGATGAAAGGGGGGCGAGAGTGTTAAAGGTGGGCATTATAGGCTGTGGCAAGGTTACGGAACGGATGCATCTTCCGGGCTACGCCAAATGTCCCAATGTGGAGGTGGTGGCGGTAACGGACATAGTGAAAAAGCGCGCCCGGGATATGGCGGAGAGGTTTTCCGTTCCCCATATCTATACCGACCATAAAGAGATGCTGAAGGAAGCCGAAATTGATGCGGTGAGCGTCTGCACCCCCAATTACCTCCACGCCCGGCACACCATAGACTCTTGCCGGGCGGGTAAAAATGTCCTGGTGGAAAAGCCGATGGCCACTTCAATGCGCGAGGCCCAGAGGATGATAGATGCGGCCAAAAGGAATAAAGTTATCCTGATGATTGAGCAGCCCAGGCGCTTTTCCCCGGTAACTCAAGCCACCCAGGAGATATTAGATTCCGGCCTTTTGGGCAAAATCAGAGGCCTTAGAGGCCGCTACGCACACAGCGGGCCGGAACACTGGGCACCGGGAAGCCGCTGGTTCTTCAAGAAAGATGAAGCCTTCGCCGGCGCTCTGGCCGACCTGGGCATTCATATCGTGGATGTCTTGCTTTATTTAGTGGGCAAAAGGGTAACTCAGGTGGCCGGCTTTACCTCTATCGTAGAGAAAAAAAGAAGCGAGGTGGAGGATAACGCGGTCTTCATCATCCGCTTTGCCGATGGCACGCTGGGGGAAATTTCTGCGGCCTGGACTCAGTCGCCTCTGGAGGGCTCATATACTATTTATTGTGAGAAGGGCTGGCTGGAAAGCACTCGAAGCAAACTCACCATCCATATGAATACGCCTCGGGGAACTTTTGAGCCGGAGATTCCCCAAAGAAACAGGTTCGGCAGTCCCTGGCAATATTTTGCCAACTGCATTGAAAAAGGAGAGAAACCTTTCATAGACGGCGAGGAAGGGGCGCGGAGTCTGGAGGTAATCCTGGCCGCGCATCAGTCCGCGGTGAGGGGATGTGTTATTACCCTTCCGCTACCTCGCAAATAAGCTATTTATATCTTGCAAAAATAAGGCATTTTCGATAAAAGATAAAAGTTCGTAAGCAAGAATAAAAATTCCCATGGAGAAGGGAGCAGATATGCGCATTGCTATGATTTCTACTTATCCGCCCATAGAATGTGGAATTGGTGCCTACACTGACTACTTGGTAGAGGCCCTGAAGCCTCTTAATAACGAGGTCCACATTATCAGTCAGACCGGTGCAGAAGGTCATAATGTTTATGCTGTATTCAACGCCGACGACAGTGACCTTTCGGAGAGGGTTTCCAATATCGCCGTTAAGATAACCCCTGATGTGGTGCATATCCAACACGAATTCGGCCTTTTTGGCAAGCAGTTCGGTGTTAATGTGGTTCCTTTGGTTTACAAGTTGAGATTGGCGGGCATCCCGGTAGTGGCGACTCTGCATACTGTCTATGAGAAAATCAGGCCAGGAGCGGATATTATTCTTAAGGCATTGGTGGATGTGTGCGATGCCGTGATTGTGCACGAGGAGTTCCAAAAGAAAACGCTGGTAAAGGCATTCGGCCAGGCGGAGAAGATTAATGTTATCCCCCACGGCGTGCGTAAGGTTAAGGCCTTTCCCGACGCCAAGAAGCGCCTCGACCTGGATGAAAATAGAAAGGTGGTTCTTCTCTGTGGCTATTTTCGTCCCAGCAAAGGCTTCCACAAGATTGTGGATATATTTCCGCAAATCCTCAAGCGAGTGCCCAAAGCGGAACTGGTGGTTGCCGGTAAGATGCGTCAGGTCGAATACGCCGACTATCGGAATAAATTCTTCCAGAAGATTAATCTCTCTACGGCAAGAGAGCACATTACCGTATTCCGGGGCCAATTTCCCCAGAAAACCTTTGACTATATCCTTTCGGCAGCCGATGTTGTCCCCTTTCCTTATTTAGCAGGGGCGCAAAGTGGGGTAATGGCACATGCGCTGGCCTTTAAGAAGCCTCTCGTGGTCAGTCCCTTGAGGGCCTTCAAGGAATTGGTGAGAAAAACGGGCGTGGGAATGGTGGCCAGAAGCAAGAAGGCCTTTGCCGAGGCTATCTGCAAGATTCTTAAAGACAAGGAGTTGGCCAGCAAACTCTCCCAGAACGCCGAACGCTATGTGCGGGAGATGGCAGGCTGGGATATTGTGGCTCGCCGCACTGTGAGTACATATCACAAGATAGTCAAAGTTCCTTACGGCCGGGCCAGATATGTTTATGTCCCTTAAGGGAAGTGATTTTTTGGGTAAGGCAGCAAGCAGAGGGGGAGGTTGATTATGACGGCCAAGGCTTTAAAAAGAGATATTGTTGACCGCTACGATGGCAATCCCATAATAACCGCCCAGGATATACCTTTTCCCTGCAATACCGTTTTTAACGCCGGCGCCGTCAAGCACAACGGCCTCTATTTGCTTCTGCTCCGGGTAGAAGGGCTGGAGGGAAAGTCTGCTCTTCATCTGGCCACAAGTAAGGATGGATTTCACTTCGATATCCAGGAAAAGCCGGCAATGTGGCCCAGTGAGGAGGAGCCTTACCGCACTTATGAGGAATTAGGTGTTGAGGACCCACGCCTCACCAAGATGGGCGACCAGTATTTCATCTTCTATACCGCCTATTCGCGGTACTCCCCGCGCATTGGTCTGGCCAAGACGCGGGATTTTTCCACATTCGAGCGGGTGGGGCTGGTATCTCAGCCCACCAATAAAGATGCGGTGCTTTTTCCCAAGAAATTTGGGAATAGATTCGTGCGACTGGACCGGCCTTCTACTTCTGGCAGGCAGGATATGTGGATTTCTTATTCTGACGACCTCATTTACTGGGGGGATTCCAGAATAGTGATGGAAGTGCGCCCGGGCTATTGGGATTGCGCTACCATCGGCGCAGGGGTCCCGCCTATTGAGACGGAAAAGGGTTGGTTAGAAATCTATCACGGGGTGCGGGTAACTGCTGGCGGCAGGCTCTACCGCCTGGGATGCGCCCTTTTTGATCTGGAGGACCCTTCCAAACTCATTGGCCGCTCCGGGCCTGCGATACTCTCCCCCAGGGAACCTTACGAGAGAACCGGCGATGTCCCCAATGTAGTCTTTACCTGCGGAGCCGTAATGGAGGAAAATGGCGAAGTAAGAATATACTACGGCGCCGCCGATACCTGTATCTGTGTCGCTACCGCCAGCCTTCACGATTTGATAGATTGTTGTGAATAGATAGGATGCGAAGTGATTTTTATCTTAGATAACTACGATTCCTTTACCTATAACCTGGTGCAGGCCGTGGGCTCTTTTGGCCAAGAGATTGTTGTTTTCAGAAACGATAAGATTACCGTGCAGGAAATCGAAGAAAGAAATCCCACGCACATCATCATCTCTCCCGGCCCCTGCACTCCTAAAGAGGCCGGTATATCCGATGATGTGGTGCGGCATTTCGCCGGAAAAATCCCTGTCCTCGGCGTCTGTCTCGGTCATCAGTCCATCGCCCACGCCTTTGGCGCCGAGATAGTGCGCGCCTCCCGTCTTATGCACGGCAAGACCTCCCTCATTCACCACGATGGTAAAGCCATCTATCGCGGCCTTGAAAATCCCTTCACCGCCACCCGCTACCATTCACTCATCGTGAAGGAAGACACCTTGCCGGACTCATTTATTATCACCGCCCGTAGCGAAATAAACGAACTTATGGGCATCCGCCATAAAGAATATCCCCTGGAAGGGGTGCAGTTCCATCCGGAATCCTTCCTCACTGAACAAGGCCCCAAACTCTTGAAAAATTTTATAGAGAGTTAAAATAGCAAAAGAGCCAGACGGCTATGCCGCGAGGCTGCGCCATCGGCTCGCTCACTGCAGTAGGGTAAATAAGGCTATCCTTAGAACATTTTTCTTGACAAACGCAAATTGAGCCACTAAAATCTTCTTGTTTTCCAAGGGCGAAATCTGGACAAAAATA
>Ga0111219_1032_pt1 | contig 14733 bp, 11 predicted proteins | sample DeeMarSWOR152_54_FD_80368 | JGI IMG/M metagenome (GOLD analysis project Ga0111219, IMG submission 80368) | Planctomycetes bacterium DG_23
TAGCGCTGATAGAGCCCATAGCCTTGGAGGAGGGGTTGAGGTTTGCCATCCGCGAAGGGGGCAAGACAGTAGGCGCAGGCATAGTGACCAAGATAATAGAATAGGAAACTTTACAGAGATAAGGAAGGGATTGCCTCTTCGGGCAGGGATGATGAAAGATGCGGGTATATGTGACCTTAGAATGCTCGCAGTGTGCAAGGCGTAATTATCGCACCAGTGCGGAAACCAGCGGAAGCAAGAGACTGGCGCTCAAGAAATACTGTAGGTTCTGTCGAACCCATACTGTGCACAATGAAAGAAGAAGATGAAATAGCAGGTCTGTAGCTCTAACGGCAAGAGCGCCGGACTCCAAATCCGGAGGATGGGGGTTCGAATCCCTCCAGACCTGCCATTTTTATCAAGTGAGAATCGGTTATGGGGATACAGATTTATAAGAAGACCCAGGGGAAATATGTGAGATTGGTCACCTTAGGTGCGGCCGTGCTTTTAGGAATCTTTGGGGGCAATCAGATTTATGGCCCTTTTAGCGACCTCAAGGATATCTTTCAGATTTTGGGCTATAAAATCAATTGGGGCCATATCGTGGGTGTGGGCGTCTTTCTCTTTTTCTTGCTGGGCGGACTGTGGGCGGTGAACTATCCTCGTTTTGTGGATTTACTTATAGATACTGAAGGTGAACTAAAAAGGGTGAACTGGCCCACCTGGCGCCAGGTCTTTGAGGCTACGGGAGTGGTAATCACGGTGGTTATTCTTATGAGCCTATTCATCATCGTGGTCGATAAAACCCTGATAATTTACCTTTTGAAATTGATTCGCGTGCTTTAAGGAATCTCTATGGCTAAAAACTGGTTCGTGGTCCGGGTGCAGAGCGGAAAAGAGACCCAGGCCAAAAAGAACCTGGAAAAACGAATTAAGATGCAAGGCCTGCAGGATAGAATTGGCCGGGTAATGGTGCCCTCTGAGAGGGTTACAGAGGTGCGTGGCGGTCTGCGCCGCACCACCGAGCGTAAGATTTATCCCGGCTATCTTATGGTGGAGATGCAGGCAGATGAGTCCGGCCGCATCCCCCGGGAAAGTTGGTTTTTGGTGCGGGAGACGCCCGGAGTGGGCGATTTCGTAGGCGCCGGAGCTACCCCGGTGGCCCTTAAAGAGCACGAAGTGGAGCGCATCCTCTCCGATGCGGAAAAAGTAAAAGAGGAAGTGCCTCGGCTTAAGATAGACTTCAAGGTCAACGACAGCGTCAAGATTAAGGAAGGGCCTTTCCAGAATTTTGATGGCGTGGTGGAGGAGGTCAATCCAACCAAGGGCCTTATCAAGGTGATAGTGACCATCTTTAGTCGGGCAACGCCAGTGGAACTGGAATACTGGCAGGTGGAAAGGATATAAATTGGCCAAGGTGCAGGTGGCCAGAGTGAAATTACAACTTCCCGGTGGCCAGGCTACTGCGGCTCCGCCCGTGGGGCCGGCAATAGCGCCTCATGGTGTATATCCCGGGGATTTCGTTTCTCGCTTTAACGAACGCACCAAAGACTTGGAAGGGACTATCGTCTCGGTAGTAGTCAACATATATCAGGACCGGACTTTTGACATTGTAATTAAGAGTTCTCCGGCCCCGGTGCTTCTGAAGCAGGCAGCGGGAATTGCCAAGGGCTCCGGTCTTTCAGGTAGAGAGACGGTCGGGAAGGTTACCAAAAAGCAGGTTGAGGAAATTGCCTCGGCCAAGATGAAGGATTTAGGTGCCGGCTCTTTGGACGCCGCCGTCAAAATGATCGAGGGCACGGCCAAAAGTATGGGTATTGAAGTAGCGGAGGAGGCCTCGTGAGCGGACGCGGAAAAAGATACCAGGAGTCGAAAAAACTCGTCTCTTCTTCGCAAGCCTATGAGATTGGAGAGGCAGTTGACCTCTTAAAGAAATTTCAGCACCCACATTTTGATGAGACTGTGGAGATTTGCATAAAACTGGGGGTGGATACCCGGCAAAGTGACCAGCAAGTTCGCGGCTCGGTGGCGCTGCCTGCTGGATTGGGCAAGAAAATGCGGGTGATAGCATTTTGTGAGGGGGAAGAAGCCCGCCAGGCGAAAGATGCCGGAGCCGTGGAGGCTGGTGGCGATGAACTCATAGAAAAAATATCTCAGGGATGGCTGGATTTTGATGTGGCGGTAGCTTCCCCCAAAATAATGCCCAAAGTAGTGAAGTTAGGAAGGATATTAGGGCCCAAGGGACTTATGCCTTCGCCCAAAAGCGGTACGGTGGCAGAAGATGTGCCAGCAGCGGCAAAAGAATTTATGGCAGGAAAGGTGGAATATCGGGCAGATGCCGGAGGCAATGTGCACGCCTCGGTGGGTAAAGTCTCTTTCTCCGTCGAAGATTTGGTAATGAATATTGAGGCCTTTGTCGAACGCATCCGGACCGCGCGGCCTTCCGGGGCCAAAGGCACTTATATTCAGAAAGTCACCCTCTCCTCGAGTATGAGCCCGGGCATTCCGGTAGCCCTGGGCCAGAAAACTTAAAGTTGGGAAAGAAGAAAAGATGCCCAGCGAGATTAAAAAAGTTATCGTTGAGGAGTTGACCGAGAGATACCGGAATGAACGAGACTTGGTTCTGGTGGACCTCACCGGTACTGATGCCCAGGCCCTGCAAAAGTTGCGGGAAGCCCTGGACAAGAATTCTGTGAAACTTGAGGTGGTGAAAAACTCCCTGGCCAAATTGGCCTTCAGGGAGATAGGGCTTGAGCTTTTGGCGGATTACCTGGAAGGCCCCAGCGCCATTGCTGTGGGCGCCGATGACATAGTGGCTTTGGCCAAGGCCTTAGTGGATGCGGGCAAGGGTTTCGAGCAGTTAACCCTTAAGGCCGGTTTCGGTGAAGGCCGCCTACTGACCGGCCAAGAAGTTAGTGAAGTGGCCCATATAGCCCCACGGGAAGTGCTACTTTCGCAAGTTGCCGCAAGTTTGAATTCGCCCTTGACAGGATTTGCTGGGGTCTTGAACGGGCTTTTACGCAAACTGATGATTGCTTTGGATGCGATAAAACAGTCGCGCAGTGAAGAAACTTAAGGTGTCACACTCACATAGCGGAGGACCACGATGACCGAGGAAAAAGAGAAAGAGGAAAAACCTAAGGCCGAAGAGGGTAAGCCAGAAAAGGCCGAGGGGAAAAAGACTGCGGGTCGTTCTGGCAAGAAGGGCACAACCAAGGCGACCAAAAAGGCACCAGAGGCCAAAGCGCTTTCTGTCGAGGAGATTGTGGACTTTGCCAAGACTATGGGTGACAAGGAACAGTCGGAACTGGTGCGGGGCATTGTGCGAAATATGCGGGTGATGAGCCTCTCCGGATTAGTTAAGGACCTGGAAGAGGAATTCGGAGTTAGTGCGGCTGTCCCTGCTGTGGCTGTTACTTCTGCGGCGCCTCAAGTAGAAGAGGCCGTGGAAGAAAAGACCGTATTTGATGTTACCCTGGAATCTGTCGGCGATAAGAAGATACCCGTCATTAAGGTAGTTCGCTCTTTGACCTCCCTGGGGCTTAAGGATGCTAAGGCTTTGGTGGATAGTGCGCCCAGGAAGATTAAGGAAGGCGTCTCCAAAGAGGAGGCGGAGAAGATTAAGAGTGAACTGGAAGCGGTTGGGGCTACGGCAAAGTTAGAGTAAGGAGCTCCTTGGGCCCTTGCGAGGAGAAAAATGAAGATAAGAAATTACTGTAAGTTTCCGGACCTTTTGTTGGTGCCCAGACTCACTAAGGTTCAGACTAACTCTTATGAGGACTTCCTGCAGGCGGGCATCCCTGGCGATAAGCGCAAGAACCAGGGTATTGAGTCTATACTCAGGGAGACCTTCCCCATTCAGAGTTACGATGGAAGTATGGCCTTAGAGTATCTGCACTACGAGTTGGGCAAGCCCAGATACAGTGTCGAAGACTGCAAGAGTCTGGGTCTCACTTATGGTGCTCCCTTTAAGGTGGTCCTACGCTTGGTGAAAAAAGATATGGAAGCCGTGGAAGAAGAGGTCTATCTGGGTGAGATGCCCATTATGATTGGCGGCGGGGAGTTCATCATAAATGGCTCCGAGAGAGTAATCGTCAGCCAACTCCACCGCTCACCCGGAGTTGACTTTCTGGAAGATACGCGTGGGGTCGAGCGGAGATTGTATTCCTGCCGCATTATTCCGGACCGGGGTAGTTGGATTGAAATGAATGTGGCCAAGCGGGGTGTGCTTACGGTTCGCATAGACCAGAGCGGCAAGTTTCCTTTCACTATTTTTTTGCGGGCCTTTGCACCGGAATTTTCCACTAATGCAGACATCCTTCGCCTGTTTTATCCCACTGAGCGAGTCAAACTTACGACCCGTGCCACCACACCCCGAAAACTGGCTGGCAAGTTTGCCGCCGAAGATATAACGAATGAGGAAACCTCGACCGTCTTTGTGGAGACGGGAAAGAAAATATCCGACGCTACAAGCATTCTCATCTGGGAAAGAGGCATCCGTGAGGTGGAGGTCATCACGGAAATTGACGAACCTCTTATCATCAATACCTTAGCCGAAGACCCCACCAAGAGCCATGAGGAGGCATTGCTCAAGATTTATTCCCGGCTGCGTCCGGGCAGTCCTCCTCAACTGGCGCGGGCCAAAAGGCTTTTTCACGAACGCTTCCAGGACGCTAACCGCTATCGTTTGGGGCGTGTGGGGCGATTCCGTCTCAATCGCAAATTCGGCTCAGATATTCCTGAAAGCGAAATGACCCTCTTGAAAGAAGACCTGGTCGGCGCAGTAAGATACCTTATGAAACTTTTAAGGGGCGAAGGCGTGGTGGATGATATAGACCACCTGGGCAATCGGCGACTGCGCACCATCGGCGAACTGGCTGGAGAGGAAATCAGGAAAGGTTTTCTTCGCCTCAAGCGTTCCGTTCAGGAGCGGATGAGCACTAAAGAGGCAAGTGAACTGACCCCGCGGCTCTTGGTAAATTCCAAGACCGTCTCAGCGGCTATAGATTATTTCTTCGCCCGTAGCGAACTTTCTCAGGTCGTGGACCAGACCAATCCCCTGGCTGAACTCCAGCACGAAAGGCGGTTGAGCGCGGTGGGTCCGGGCGGCCTAAATCGTAAACGCGCCGGTTTTGAAGTGCGCGACGTCCATGTTTCCCACTACGGCCGGATATGTCCGGTGGAGACTCCCGAGGGTACCAACATCGGGCTTATCTCCTATTTGTCTTTATACGCGGATATAGATGATTATGGTTTTCTGATGACGCCTTATCGTAAGATAAGGAAGGGTCGCGTCACCGATGAGATTGAATATTTTCGGGCCGATGAAGAGGCGGAGAAGAAACTGGTTCCTGCAGATGTGCCTGTGGATGACCAGAGACGGATTAAGGGAAAGCGGGTGCTGGCCCGTTTCAAGGGAGATTTCCAACTTGCTGCAGCGGAAGAACTTGAATACGCCGATATCTCACCGCGGCAGTTGGTAGGGGTCTCTGCCAGTCTTATTCCCTTTTTGGAGCATAACGATGCCAACCGCGCACTTATGGGCTCCAATATGCAGCGCCAGGCCGTGCCCTTGATTACTCCCGAGCCTCCTATTGTAGCCACCGGTATGGAAAAGATAGTGGCCGAGAATTCGTCTATGGTTGTTACGGCCCAGGGGCCTGGCGAAGTTACCAAGGTAACTGCTTATGAAATCGTCATCCGAAATGGCAATGGTCAAACTCAAGCCTATCGCCTGGCCAAGTTCCAGCCCCTCAACGAGGGCACTTGCCTTAATCAAAGGCCCATCGTAAGAGAAGGCGATAAAGTGAAAGCCGACCAGATTATTGCGGACGGTCCCGCCACCTCCCAGGGCGAACTTTCCCTGGGACGCAATGTCTTGGTGGCCTTTATGCCCTGGGAGGGCTATAACTTTGAGGATGCCATCATCATAAGTGAGTCCCTGGTTAGAGATGGCAGGTATACCTCTATCCATATTCAGGAATTCGAGGCCGAGATAAGAGAAACGAGACTGGGCCGGGAGGAGTTCACCCGGGACATTCCCAATGTGTCTGAGCGAGCCTTGAGGAACTTGGATGAGAGAGGCGTGGTTCGCATGGGGACTAAAGTGGGTCCGGGAGACATCCTGGTAGGCAAGGTTTCCCCCAAGTCCAAGAGCGAACTTTCGCCCGAGGAAAAACTCCTACACGCCATATTCGGCCGCGCCGGCGAGGATGTGAAGAACAATTCTCTCGTGGTTCCTTCCGGCGTAGAAGGTATTGTGGTGGATACCAAGAGATTCTCCCGTAAATCACTTCTTTCTGAAGAAGAACGCAAGCGGCTGGAAGAAGAGATGGAGCGCATCGAATTGGAATTTAATAAGCAAATTGCCTATCTGGTCAAAAAGATGTTCAGGAGTCTGGAAGAACTCACCGGCGGGCCATTAATCAGTCGCCAGACCAAAGAGACCATCTCCCTCTCCGGCCTTTCCATCGAAGAGATAGTGGAATTACAGAGCGAACTGGATTTCAGCGACCTCGTCATCCGCAATAAAAAGAAGAAAAAGGCAGCCGAGGAGAGCTTTACCGGGTTTGAAGAAAAAATCGAGGTTCTCAGGGATGAAAAGGAACACCATTTAGATGGGCTTCGTCGGGGCGATGAATTACCCTCCGGCGTCCTGGAGATGGTCAAGGTTTTCGTGGCCACCAAGCGCACACTGGCCGTGGGCGATAAGATGGCTGGCCGTCACGGCAATAAGGGTGTTATAGCCAAAATCCTTCCGGTGGAGGATATGCCCTTCCTGGAAGACGGCACCTCGGTGGAGATAATCCTCAATCCTTTGGGCGTGCCTTCCAGGATGAACCTGGGCCAGATATTCGAGACCCATTTGGGCTGGGCTGCCCGAGCACTCGGCTTTCAGGCCGTTTGTCCGGTATTTGACGGGGCCACGGAGGCGGAGATCCGCCAGGCCCTGCGTCAAGCCAACCTGCCCCAAGATGGCAAAATCACCCTCTGTGATGGCCGCACCGGCCAACGCTTTGACCAGAAGATTACTGTGGGTTATATCTATATGATGAAACTCATCCATCTGGTGGATGATAAAATTCATGCCCGCGCCACCGGGCCTTATTCTTTGATCACCCAACAGCCTCTGGGGGGCAAGGCACGCTACGGAGGACAGCGGTTCGGAGAGATGGAAGTCTGGGCCCTGGAGGCTTACGGTGCGGCCTACACCCTACAGGAACTACTGACGGTTAAAAGCGATGATATTGAGGGCCGCACCAAAATTTATGAGGCAATGGTTAAGGGCACCAATACTTTGGAGGCGGGCACGCCGGTCTCCTTTGATGTGTTAACCAATGAGATACGCGGCCTCTGCCTGAATTTACAATTGGAGGAACGCAAGGCCTTAGACAGGTAAAATTTGCGAGCCATTTCCTTTTCAGGAGAGATTAGATGATTGAATCGGATTTTAAGCGAGTGAACGATTACACATCGGTTAGGATAGGTCTGGCTTCGCCAGAGGACATCCGCCGCTGGTCCTTTGGAGAGGTGAAAAAGCCCGAAACTATTAATTATCGCACCTATCGGGCGGAGAAAGACGGCCTTTTCTGCGAGCGCATATTTGGGCCGGAGCGAGACTGGGAATGCTTCTGTGGCAAATATAAGGGGATGAAGCACAAAGGAACCATATGCGACCGCTGCGGAGTCCTGGTTACCCATTCCCGAGTGCGGCGAAAGCGTATGGGACATATCAACTTGGCCGCTCCCGTAGTCCACATCTGGTTCTTTAAGACCGTCCCCTCACACCTGGCTAGACTCCTGGGCATTAAGGCCGTTTCCTTGGGCCGCATCATCTATTACCAAGATTATGTTGTTATTGACCCCGGCGATACCCCTCTCAGGGAAAAGCAACTCCTTTCTGAAGAAGACCTGCGCGCTTGCAGAGAGAAGTATGGGGACTCTTTCAAGGCCGATATGGGTGCTGAGGCCGTGCGTGCTTTGCTCAAGAGGCTAAATCTTGAGGAACTATCCGCCAAACTTCGTGCTCAAATTAGAAAGACCTCTTCCAGGCAACGCGGGAAGAACTTATCCGCCCGTCTGGAGATTGTACAAGACCTTTTGACTTCGGAGAACAAACCCGAATGGTTGGTTTTGGACTGCATTCCCGTCATCCCTCCGGACCTTAGGCCTTTAGTGCATCTGGACAGCGGTAATTTCGCCACTTCGGACCTTAATGACCTCTACCGGCGCATCATTAACCGCAATAACCGTCTTAAGAAACTTATGGAATTGAATGCGCCGGAGATTATCATCCGCAACGAAAAGCGTATGCTCCAGCAATCGGTGGATGCCCTCTTTGATAATAGCCGCACTCGCAGACCAGTCCTGGGCTCTTCCAATAGGCCACTCAAGAGTCTCGCCGATATGATCAAAGGCAAACAAGGTCGCTTCCGCGAAAATCTTTTGGGAAAGCGCGTTGATTATTCTGCACGAAGTGTCATCGCCGTAGGGCCGGAACTCAAACTGAACCAGTGCGGTATACCCAAAAGGATAGCCCTGGAACTATTCCAGCCTTTCATTATCCGCCGCCTGCACGAACTGGGCTACGCCGATACCATCAAAAGCGCCAAGAAGATGTTGGAACGCCAGGACCCTCAGGTATGGGATATATTGGAGGATGTTACTCGGGACCACCCTGTGCTTCTGAACCGGGCGCCGACCTTGCATCGTATGAGCATCCAGGCCTTTGAGCCCGTTTTGATAGAGGGCAATGCCATAGAGATACATCCGTTGGTCTGTCGGGCTTTTAACGCAGATTTTGATGGCGACGCTATGCCGGTTCACCTGCCCCTTTCCTTCGAAGCCCAGATAGAGGCCCGCACCCTTATGATGTCCACCAATAATATCTTCTCACCGGCCAACGGCGGGCCCATAGTTTCTCCTTCTCAGGATATTGTGCTGGGTTGTTACTACCTCACCAGTGAAGGGCCGCAAGGTCCTGGCCAGGGCCGCATCTTTGGCAATTTGCAGGAAGTCTTTATGGCTTATGACCATAAGAAGGTCGGCCTTCACGATAAAATTAAGGTCCGTATTGACCCAGAAAAAAAGATTCTTGGGCCTAAAGGCCCGGTGGAGTTAGAAAATGGCCTTTGTGAAACAACTCCTGGCCGCATCATCTTCAACGACATTCTTCCTGAGGATATGCCTTTTTATAATTTCCCCTTAGACCAGAAGGCCCTGGACCAGATTATCATAGATTGCCACCGCTTATTGGGTCGTGAAAAAACAATAGAACTTCTCGATGTAATGAAAGAGGTAGGCTTCAAGGCCTCAACTCTGGCTGGACTTTCAATCTCCGGAGATGACCTCTTGGTTCCAAAAAAGAAAAAGGAGATATTGGAGAAGACCCAGGCCCAGGTGGAAAGAGTCCAAAACCTTTATAGAAAAGGAGTTATTACTGACGGCGAGCGTTACAATCAGGTCATAGAGGCTTGGACGCACGCCCGGGAGCAGGTAGCTGAAGAAATGATGGAGGGACTGGCTAACGACGAGCGCCAGGGCCAGCGCTATCTTAACCCCATTTATCTTATGGTGGCCTCGGGCGCCCGCGGCAAGGTGGACCAGATGCGCCAGATGGCTGGGATGCGTGGGCTTATGGTTAAGCCTTCGGGCCGCATCATTGAGACGCCCATCCAGGCCAACTTTCGCGAAGGCCTGGGTGTGCTGGAATACTTCACCTCCACCCACGGCGCCAGGAAGGGGCTGGCGGACACCGCACTAAAGACCGCTGAATCGGGCTATCTCACCCGAAAGATGGCGGATGTGGCCCAGAATGTAGTAATTACCGAATTTGACTGCGGAACCTTAAACGGTATCACCAAGGCCACTGTTTACAAAGGCGATGAGGTTGTGGTTCCTCTGTCCAAGAATATTACCGGCCGCGTGGCCCGGGATACTATCGTCAATCTGGTCACTGACGAGGTCATCGTCAAAGAAAATGAACTTATCACCGCTGAGGCCGCCCGCAAAATAGAGGAACTCGGCTACGAGAAGGTGCGGGTGCGCTCGCCTTTGACTTGCGACTCTCCTTTAGGCGTGTGTAGCAGATGCTATGGCGCCGACCTTTCCACCGGGCAGTTGGGGGAGGAAGGCCTGGCCGTGGGCATTATCGCTGCCCAGTCCATCGGCGAGCCCGGCACCCAACTCACTATGCGCACTTTCCACATCGGCGGCACCGCCGACCGGGTGGTTGAGGAATCCGAAATTAAGGCCAGCGAAGCCGGCATATTGAAATATGAAAATCTTAATCTGGCCCAGGTCGATAAAAGCGAGGTTATTGTGCTGAACCGCAACGGATTCTTGGTGCTCCAGGATGCTAAGGACCGGGAACTCAAAAGGTTCTCTGTTCCCACCGGGGCAAGTCTTTTGGTTAAAGAAGGAACCAAAGTGTCCAGAGGAAAAGTCCTGGCTCGTTGGGACCCCCATATGGTTCCCATTCTGGCTGAAATGGAGGGTTTCGTCCGCTTCGAAGATGTGGTTCGAGACCGCACCATGCGCGAAGAGGTGGATACCACCACTGGCTTTGTGCGCAAGGTCATCATTGAGCATCGGGGTGACTTACACCCTCAGATTGCTATTGAGGATAAATCAGGTAAGATTTCGGGACTCTATCCTCTGCCCGAGAAGGCCAATATAGAGGTTGAAGAAGGGAACCAGGTCAAATCGGGGATGCTGCTGGCCAAAGTGCCGCGGGAGATTAGCCGCTCTCAGGATATTACCGGAGGCTTGCCCAGGGTGACCGAGATATTTGAGGCCCGTCGTCCCAAGGATCCCGCGGTGATGAGCAAGATAAGCGGGGTGGTGGAATTAGGCGAGAAACGACGGGGCAAGCGCACGGTGGTCGTTAAGGATGAAACCAGTGGCCTAGTGGAGGAACATCTTATTCCGCCTGGAAAACACCTGAGGGTACACCGTGGCGACCGGGTTACCGCTGGCGAACCCTTGATGGACGGCCCCCTGGTCCCCCAGGATATACTGCGCATAAAAGGCGAGGAGGCCTTGCAGCAGTATTTCTTGCAAGAGGTGCAGAATGTTTACCGCTCTCAGAATGTGTCCATAAATGACAAACACATCGAGATAATTGTCTCTCAAATGATGCATAAGGTGCGCATTGATGAGCCGGGTGATACCTCTTTGCTCACCGGTCAAGTGGTGGATAAGTTTGAATTTAACCGGGTAAATGACGAGATGAAAGAAAAGGGAGAAAAACCAGCTACTGCTACCCCTATGCTGATGGGCATCACCAAGGCCTCGCTTCAGTCCAATTCTTTCATCTCCGCTGCCAGTTTTCAGGAAACCACCAAGGTGCTCACCGAAGCCGCCCTGTCTGGGAGAATTGACCATCTCCTGGGGCTTAAAGAGAATGTCATCTTGGGCCGCCTCATCCCTGCGGGTACCGGTTTCAAGGCCTATTACGATGCCCGACTCAGGAGAACATTGGGTGAGGAAAAACTTGAGGCGAAAGAGGCCGCCCCAGCAAAAGAGAAGATGCCTGCTTAACTAAAGGAGGAAAGACCAAGTGCCCACAGTAAACCAGTTGGTGCGCAAGGGCAGAAAGAAAATTAAAAAGAAGGGAAAGGCTCCGCTCCTGGAGCGCTGTCCTCAAAAGCGGGGGGTATGTTTGCAGGTAAAGACCATGAACCCCAAAAAGCCGAATTCCGCCTTACGCAAGGTCGCTCGGGTAAGGCTTTCTAATGGCAAAGAAGCCACCGTCTATATACCTGGCGAAGGTCATAACCTGCTGGAACACTCTATCATCCTGGTGCGTGGCGGGCGGGTGCGAGACCTTCCCGGAGTCAAGTATCACATCATCCGCGGCGCCCTGGACACTATGGGCGTAGAGGGAAGAAAGCAAAGCCGTTCCAAATACGGAGTGAAAAAGCCCAAGTAAAGGGAGGAAACTGTGGGGCTTGCCTCTAAACTTTTTCGCTGGGCCAGATTTAGCGCCAGTATGAGGATGATAAGTAAAGGCCGCTATCATAAACGGATGGCAAACAAATTCATAGGTCGTAAGATTCATTCTAAATTGTGGTGGAAATAGGGGGCATAAGGTGCGAAAGAAAAAGCCTACGGCTTCGACGCCAACTTTGAGGCCTGACCCACGCTATAGGAGCCTTCTGGTCTCCAAATTCATAAACTGCCTAATGATAAGGGGCAAAAAGAGTGTGGCCCAGCGCATCTTCTATCAGGCTATGGATACTCTGGAGGAGCGGGCCAAAAATATCCCGCCCCAGAAACTTTTTGAGACTGCGGTGAATAATGTCAAACCTTTGGTGGAGGTGCGTTCCCGGCGGGTAGGGGGGGCAACCTACCAGGTGCCCCGCGAGGTACCCACCAAGCGCCGTCAGTCCCTGGCCATCCGGTGGATAATTGAGGCCGCCCAAAAAAAGAAAGGCCGCCCTATGTATCTCCGCCTGGCCGATGAATTTATGGCAGCGTATAAAAAAGAAGGTGATGCTATGACTACCCGGGAAAATATCCATCGTATGGCTGAAGCCAATAAGGCCTTCGCCCATTTCTCCTGGTGAAAAATGAACCATAGCGACATTAAAAAAATTCGTAATATCGGCATTATGGCCCACATAGATGCCGGCAAGACCACGGTCACCGAGCGCATTCTTTATTATACCGGAAAGGCTTATAAGATGGGCGAGGTGGACGAAGGCACGGCCACTATGGACTGGATGCCGGAGGAGCAAGAGCGCGGTATCACCATTACCTCCGCGGCGACCACCTGCTACTGGAAAGAGCACGAGATAAACATAATCGATACTCCGGGTCATGTGGATTTCACCGCTGAGGTGGAGCGTTGCTTGCGTGTACTGGACGGTGCAATTGTCGTCTTCTGCGGCGTGGCCGGCGTTGAGGCCCAGTCAGAGACCGTCTGGCGTCAGGCCGACCGTTATCGAGTTCCCAGAACCTGTTTTGTGAACAAACTCGACCGCGTAGGCGCCGATTTCTTCAAGACTCTGGAAGGGATAAAAACCCGTCTTGCCGCGCATCCCGTTCCTGTCCAGATACCGCTGGGCCAGGGCGAAGAATTCGCCGGGGTCATCGACCTCACCCAGATGAAGGCCATAATCTTCGATGAGGAAAGCCTTGGGGCAAAATATGAAGCGATAGAAATTCCTGAAGGGTACCTGCACAGGGCAAAAGAATATCGCGAGATTATGCTTGAGAGAATAGCCGAAGGCGTGGATTGGTTTATGGAAAAGTTTGTGGAGGCAGAGGAGATAACTCTTGAGGATATTCACCGGGCCATTCGCCAGGGCACGGTGGAGTGTGTTTTTACTCCGGTTCTTTGTGGCGCGGCGCTCAGGAACAAGGGCATCCAGCCTCTTCTGGATGCTGTTTGTTTTTACCTGCCCGGCCCGCAGGACATTCCACCGGTTAAGGGTTTTCATCCTAAAACTGAAAAACTTATTGACCGCCGCGCTGACGACAAAGAACCCACTGCTTCTCTCGTCTTCAAAATCACCTCTGACCGACACGGCGACCTCATATATCTGCGGGTATATTCCGGGAAATTCAAGCTGGGTCAGCGCCTCTATAACCCTAAAGAGCGCAGGATGGAACCCATAAGCCGAATGTGGAGGATGCACGCTGATTCCCGTGAGCCTCGCGAGATGGCCTCTGCCGGAGACATAGTGGCTGTGGCCGGGCCCAAATCTGTCATCACCGGCGACACCCTTTGCGACCGACATCATCCTGTCGTTCTGGAAAAGATGCATTTTCCCACTACAGTGATAAAAATGGCTATTGAGCCCCGTTCCACCAAGGATAGAGATAAACTCGCCCAGACCCTTTCCCGGCTGGCCAGAGAAGACCCCACTTTCGAATGGCATAGCGACCCTGAAACCGGCCAGGTCATCGTTTCCGGTATGGGCGAACTCCATCTGGAAGTCTTAAAACACAGGATGCTGCGCGATTTTCACCTTGATGCCAAAGTGGGCAGGCCCCGCGTAGCCTATAAGGAAACCGTCCTCAGAACCGCGGAAGCGCAGGGCAAATACATAAAGCAGACTGGGGGCCGCGGCCACTACGGTGATGTAGTCTTAAGGCTTGAGCATTACCAGGGCGAGAACCTGGTAGAGGTAGTAAGCGAAATCACCAGGGGCGAAATACCCTCGCGCTTTATACCGGCTATAAAACAAGGCGTAGAAAGCGCACTTTCTACCGCGGGTTTGGCGGGCTATCCCTTGATGAACATAAAAGTGACCATCATCGGCGGGTCATATCATCCAGTAGATTCTTCAGATGTGGCCTTTGAGGCCGCCGCTATTTACGCTCTGAATAAGGCTGTCAAGGAGGCCGGCACCACTTTACTTGAACCCATTATGAAGTTCGAGGTGGTGGTACCTACGGATTATATGGGAGAGGTGTTAAGCGACCTGGAGATGCGTAGGGCAGATATAAACGAAATGGACCTGAGAGGTAATTTGAGGGTGATTATGGGTAGCGTGCCTTTGGCCGAGATGTTCGGCTATGCCACCACTTTGCGTTCCCTCACCCAGGGCCGGGCGACATTCGTTATGGAACCTTCTTCTTATGCCCCGGCCCCTGAAGAAGTTTACCAGACCCTGGTCACCTGACCCGGGTCTTTTTTATAGGTTAGTTATATACAGGAGGTAAAGGAATGGCCAAGGAGAAGTTCGTAAGGACCAAACCCCATATAAATATCGGCACCATCGGCCATGTGGACCATGGCAAGAC
>Ga0111219_1051_pt1 | contig 14292 bp, 11 predicted proteins | sample DeeMarSWOR152_54_FD_80368 | JGI IMG/M metagenome (GOLD analysis project Ga0111219, IMG submission 80368) | Planctomycetes bacterium DG_23
GCCAATACCTCGCCTATGTGATTTTGAGAATTACCCAGAATAAAGAAAAAAAGACCGTAGGATATATATCCGAATATGCCGGGGCGCGTAGTGCCATTATCTCATCCTTAAATGAAGTCATCTCCCGCTATAAACTGGATGGTCTCAGTTTCACCGTGCCCGAATATGATGAGGATTTTCTCCTGAACCTGAGGAATTTGGGGCTTGAAGGGAAAAAAGACTTCCTTCTGGGCCACACCGTTAAAATAATCAATTTCAGCCGCCTGATGCAGGATTTGCTCCCCCTTGTTGAAGCCAGAATAGGGCAAGAGACTGCACGGGCGATGGAATTCGGCAAAGACGATAAGGGATTTTACATTAGTCTGGGGCGAAAACGCTTCGTGCTTCCGGATGAGGAAAGTCTATTGCATTTCGTTTTTGGCTTACCGCGCCGAAAAGCGCCCGTTCCCAAAGACAAGGAACTGGCCAAGATTCTTAAGCGCATCTTCCCTCTTCCTTCGGTAGTGCCCGGACTTAATTATGTCTGAAGAAGAAGCAGAAAAGAGCATCAGGCTAAAAGAGCGGCCTTTATGCTCTCTATGATTTTCTGTCGCATGGATGTAGTTCTTTCCGGCTTTGTCTTTTATCTGACCGGCTCCAAGGTTATGGTGGGACTTTTACCGGTAATCTCCTGGGCCGGATGGCTCTTGCCTCAGGGTATAGTGCCCTGGTTTGTGGAACATAAGGAGAGGAAAAAGCCGGCTTTTCTGGTAAGCGCGGTTATGCGGATCTCTGCCTGGACGGGCATAGGCGTGGGGGTTTTGCTTTCCGCCAGGGCCGAGCCCGGACGAATTTTCATATTCTTCGTAATCTTCTTTAGTCTCTCCTCTCTGGGCACGGGTCTTTCTGGCGTCCCCTTCTTTGAAATCATCAGCAAACTATTTCCCCTGGAAGAACGAGGCCGGCTGCTGGGCTGGAGAAGGGGTTCAGGCGGGCTTTTCGCTGTGCCCGCGCTGATGCTCGTCTTATATGTATTCAGCGAAAAAAGCCCCATTGCTTTTCCCTATAACTATGGCATACTTTTCAGTGGTGGGGCGCTGGCCATCTTTGCCTCAAGCACCTCCTTTCTCCTCATACGCGAACCGGTTGAGCCGGTAGTACGCGCCAGAGAACCTTTCAAAAAATATGTATTGCGGGGGATGCTGCTCCTCAGAACAAATCCCGATTTGCGCAGGTTTATCCTTTATAGGATATGCTTTGCCTTGGGTATGATGACCTGGGCCTTTTATATGCCTTTTGCCATAGAGCGGTTAGGGGCGCCGCGGTCGGCCACGGGCCTGTTCCTGATAGTGGTGCTTTTAAGCGAGTTAACAGGGAGCATATTCTGGGGCCATTTCGCCGATAAATACGGAAATAGGATGTTACTTATTGGCATCGCTCTCGTCGCATTCTTTGCCCCGGTTTTCGCCCTTTTCGCCCCCCGCATACCTTTGCGGGAAATAGACTTTTTCGGCCAGATCTTCGGCACCATAAACTCTCAGGTGTTATTCCTGGTTCTATCCTTTGCTGTTTCAGGTGCGGTATCGGGCGGACAAATCATAGGCTCAGCCGCTTATATGCTGGAGATAGCACCCAGACGGCGCCGGCCTACCTTTATCGGCTTCACCAACCTCTTTGCCCTGCCGCTGGTTTTTACGGGGCTGGTGGCTGGCTTGATCTCCGAGCATCTGGGGTTTGAGATGGCTTTTCTTCTGGCGGCGGGATTCTCCATCGTGAGCATCTTCGTTGCCCGCACCCTGCGCGAATATCGCGATACAAATCACGGATGACGCAGAAGAAGAACTTGCAATTTTTGCCCTTCGGGTTATAATTATGAATAAAATGGTTGCATTGTTTGCGCGTAATTGTTGAGTTTAGTGCAATAATTTCTGTTTGTCCGCGTAATCCGCGGTCAGGAGGGAAAGATGTCTGAGATTCTGGATAAGGCCGTAAAGGCCTCGCTCGGCGCCGCCAGCCTCACGATTGAGAAGGTCAAAGAGGCGCTCGACAAATTGGAAAAACGAGGAGAAATCACCAAAGAGCAGGGCAAGAGCCTTCTCACCGAACTCGTGAGCAGAGGTGAAAAAGAAGGAAAGGAACTTCACACCAAAATGTCTGAGGCCATCAAGAAGGCCCTGGAAAAATCGCCTATGGCCACCAAGAAGGACCTGAAGAAACTGGAAGAGCGCGTGGCCAAGTTGGAAAAGAAAATAGGCAAGTGAAGTTTCATCCCGGCGTTCTCAGAATGGATTCCGAAATCTCGGTCAGGAGATACCCGTGAAGATACTTAACACCAGGAGTCTATCTGCGACACTTGACACGGTAAACGAAGCCTTTTTTTATGGGCGGTCTTTGTCCGAGTCCCAAAGGGGAAAAACCGCCAAGTGGATTGCCGAAAGACAGGGCAAGGCTGGCTCGTATGCCCAGATGTTCGCGCCGACCGAAGACGATTTCAGGGAAGGGATAAGACTTTTCACCGGGGAAAAGATTAGCAGTCGCGCCGGGATCGCCCATATTCTTGGAGAGGAGGCCTGTCGGGTGCTGATCCTTCTGAACGCGCCTCTTAAAAGCGTCCAGGACTCTTTGAGGCGCGCAAGCCTGGGGATGGCGCAACGCTTAGAAAAGGCGAGGAATAGAGATATTAATGCTGGAAGACGATGGTCTGGGATGTATTGTTGTGGGCGATGCACCTCTGCGCTTTGGCGCCATTTGACTGTCGGCGGACTCAAAGATGCTGAAGGCGAACGCTGGCTGGCCGCTGGTATAGAAGCATTGAAACATCACCGTATCGGCAATGGGAGATGGCGCCGGTTTGCTTTCCACTACACACTGCTCACTTTGAGTGAAATTGCTCTTGCGTCCGCTGTTGAGGAGATGCGATACGCATCGCCGATATGTGAGCAATACTTGAGGCGACCTCCAAAGGACGATGCAATCACTCAGCGTCGCCGACTTTTAGCCGAAAAAATTCTGGAAAGGTGTTGATGGCTGAGACAGACTTCGGACAATGCAGCACATATGCTACGAGCCGATGCCTTTAACCTAATGGAATGGAGGGAAACTTGGATAATGGCGATAAAATTATCCAACTTCTGACTGAAATCCGAGGCCTATTAGAACAACTTACGGAACATCACAAGAAATCCTTGCAAAAGTGGAACAATCACCTTGAACGACAGGATAGGGCTTTGAAAGAATACTCACAACAACAGGAAGAATACAGAAAAACGATGCAAACTGCTCAGGATAGAGAAAAGATGTTTCTAAGGAATCAGAAAATGCAAGTTTTTCTGTGGCTGCTTATGACCATCTGTGGGATACTCTTTATTTTCTATGTTATCTATCAAATCTTTCTTCACTAATTCAAATCAGACAGAGTTGAACCCATAATAGTGCGGCTTTTCCCCGCAAGCCCACCTTAATACTTTCACACCTTCAAACTGATCAAGAATTCGGCGTTGGTCTTGGTCTTACGCATCTTCTCTATAAGTTGTTCCATAGCCTCAATGGGGTTCATCTCATTGAGCACGCGGCGCAAGAGCCAGACGCGTTTGAGTTCCTCCGGGTCCAGGAGCAGTTCTTCGTGGCGGGTGCCGGAGCGGGTGATGTCAAAAGCGGGGAAGATGCGCCGGTTGGAGAGCCCCCGGTCCAAATGCACCTCCATATTTCCGGTGGCCTTAAATTCCTCATAAATCACCTCATCCATTCTGCTACCGGTATCTATGAGACAGGTGGCCATAATGGTGAGACTGCCGCCATTTTCCACATTTCGGGCCGAGCCGAAGAAATGCTTGGGCGGCGTGAGCGCGGTGGAATCCACACCGCCGGTGAGGATGCGGCCCGAATGCGGGGCTTCCTGATTGTGCGCCCGGGCAAGACGGGTAAGGGAATCAAGCAGTATCACCACATCTTTACCGTGTTCCACCATACGCTTGGCCTTTTCCAGCACCATATTGGCCACCTGGATATGCCGGGCGGCCGGCTCATCAAAGGTGGAACTGATAACCTCACCTTCCACCGAGCGCTCCATATCGGTCACTTCTTCGGGCCTTTCAGCCACCAGAAGCACGATGAGATGGCACTCCTTATCATTCTTGGTGATGGCGTTGGCAATCTTTTGCAGAAGCATAGTCTTGCCAGCCCGGGGTGGCGAGACGATGAGCCCACGCTGGCCCTTGCCTATGGGGGCTATGAGGTCCAGCACCCGGGTGGAGATTTCATCGGGCTCCGTCTCCAGCACTAAGCGCTCATCAGGATAAAGCGGGGTGAGGTTGTCAAAGCCGATTTTACTCATCAAAAGTTCCGGGTCTTCGTAGTTCACGGCCTCCACGCGCAAGAGAGCAAAATAGCGTTCGTTCTCGCGTTCCTTGGGCGGACGCACCTGGCCGGAAACCACGCATCCGGTCCTCAAGCCAAAGCGCCTTATCTGCGAAGGCGAGACATATATGTCGTCCGGAGAGGGGAAATAATTGTAGTTGGGGGACCTCAGGAAACCGAAGCCTTCGGGCAATATCTCCAGCACCCCTTCGCCGAACATCAGCCCCGATTGATTCACCCGGTTTTTCATTATCCTGAAGATAAGGTCCTGTTTCTTGAGCCCGGAATAATCCGACACCCCTTCTTCTTTGGCCGTCTTCAGTAGTTGGGCCATAGTCATATTCTGGAGTTTGGTGATGTGCGTCTCGCCGCGTTTCACCTCTTCATACTTCTGGTTAATTTCGGCCTCAATCTCTTGAGGACTTTTTTCCCTCACTTCTTCTTCCATTTTTTCCTCCTCTTCAAGACCGCGGATTATGCGGATTATTCGTGCCGGTTAGCGCCTGCCAAATCTTGTGCACCTGGGCCAGGGTCTTTGGCCGGGTGCCGGAGTTATCTATAACCAAAGAGGCCCGCCGCCTCTTTTTTTCCAGAGGCATCTGCATAGCCTCGCGGCGGCGGAAATCCTCCGGGTTCCATTTTCGGCTGCGGCTGGTGCGTTTCCTGCGCAAAACTTTACCGGCCTGGACATAAATCAATCTATCACAAAGGCTCGCCAGCCCGGCTTCAAGGAGCAAGGGAGCATCAAGCACGACGGCCTTAGCCTCTCTCGCCTTTTTGACTTCGGCTATCTCTCTTTTCATTCGTTTCAGTATCTCCGGATGAGTGATGCGATTTAAGGCCCTGATGTCTTTTATGCTGGCAAAGGCCGCCCGGGCGAGCCTGGTGCGGGAAATATTGCCTTTAGGCGTAAAGACCTCCTTGCCGAAGCGGCGGCGGATTTGGGCCTTAATCGTTCTATTTTTCAGAACCTCGTGGCCGATTTTATCTGCATCAATCACCGCCGCTCCCAGAGAGCCCAGCATCCCGGCCACCAGGGTCTTCCCCGAACCAACCCCACCCAAAAGCCCAATAACCACCTTTTTTCGCAAAATTTCTCCGAAAATCTATTTAGCCGCTGAGGGTCGCCTGCCCTTCGGACCCCGAAGGGGCCCTCAGGGTCCCGAGGGGCAGACGGCGGACTTCTTCTCATCCGGCCTCAAGCCAATTCTTCCCCACGGCCACATTCACCTTCACCGGCACGGAAAGCGGCAAGGCCTCGGCCATCTCTTTCTCTATCATCCTTTGCTCTTCTTCTACCGCCTCCTCAGGCAGCTCAAATACCAGTTCATCGTGAATCTGGAGTATCATCCTGGATGGCCGGGTTTCTTCTTTTATGCGCTTATGGATATTGTTCATCGCTACTTTAATGAGGTCGGCGGCCGAGCCCTGGCACACGGTATTAATGGCCGTGCGTTCGGCCAGGTTGCGGTTTCTTCCCTTGATATTCTTTATGCCGGAAATAAATCTGCGGCGCTTGAGCATAGTGGTAACAAAACCATTTTCCTGGGCCTCTTTAAGAATATTCTCCAGGAAGCGCTCCACACCCGGATAACGCTGGAAATAGGCGTCTATGAAGTGAGCGGCTTCTTCCAGGGAGATGCCCAGGGCACGGGCCAGGCCAAAAGGGCTTTGACCGTAAATCACGCCGAAATTCACGGCCTTGGCGCGGCGGCGCATCTCCGGGGTTACCTCACTTGCCCTCACCCCGAAAACTTCGCTGGCCACAAAGGCGTGAATATCCTCCCCGCGTCTGAAGGCCTGAAGGAGAGTCTCATCCTGGGAGAGATGGGCCAAGATGCGCAGTTCTATCTGCGAATAATCCGCAGTCAATAGACACATCCCCTCTTCGCCGGGCACAAAGGCCTGGCGAATCGTTCTTCCCAGTGCAGTGCGAATGGGGATATTCTGGAGATTGGGGTCGGAGGAGGAAAGCCGGCCTGTGGCGGTTACGGTCTGATTGAATGAAGCGTGGATGCGGCCGGTTCTGGAAGAGACCATCCTGGGAAGCGCATCAATATAGGTGGATTTAAGTTTGGAAAGCCCGCGATATTCAAGCACGAGACCCGGCAAGGTATGAAGCGGCGCTAAACGCTCCAGCACGGAGGCTTCGGTGGAATAGGTGGTCTTGGTGCGCTTGAGTCGGGGGAGGCCGAGTTTATCAAAAAGTATCTGGCCCAGTTGCTGGGTAGAATCAATGTTGAATTCCTCGCCGGCTTCGGCATAGATTTTCTGGCGCAGCCCGTCCATCTCCTGGCCCATCTCCTCGCTCATCCGGGCAAGAATCTGGCTATCTATGGCCACACCGTTCCATTCCATTTCCACCAGCACCTCCACCAGAGGCATCTCCACTTCGGCCAAGAGAGCCGCCAGTTCCAATTTCTCCAACCTCGGCCGCATCTTCCCCACCAGCCGAAACACCACCTCCGCATCCTCACCGGAATATTCCGCCACCCGCCTGGTGGAAACTTCGGCCAGAGAGCCCGTTTTCTTCTCCCCAATGAGCTCAGTCAGGGGTATGGTCCTTTGCCGCAAGTATTCCTTTGCCAAATCGTCCAGATTATGGCGCCTCTTGCCCGGGTCTATTAAGTATGAGGCCACCATAGTATCGAATTCCACTCCCTTCACCTCCACACCGTAATTTCTCAAAACCAGGAGGTCGTATTTAATATTCTGGCCGTATTTGGGAATTTTCTCATCGCCGAGGATGGGCGAAAGTCCGCTCAGGACCTCCTCAAGTTTGAGATGCTTTTCGCCTGCCGGAGCCATTACCGGCAGATAATGCGCCTCACCCTCCTTCCAGCAAAGCGAAATGCCCACAAGCTCCGCTTGAAGCGGCGAGGGGCTGGTGGTTTCAATATCAAAGGAAAAGGCGCCAGTCTTTTTCAGTTGGGCAAAGAATTCCTGGAAAAGTTCCGGGGTATCCACCAGATTGTAACGCGCCTTTTCCTCAGGAGGAAAAAGCACCGGCTCTTCGTACAATTCGCTCAAGAATCTCCTGAAGCCCAGACGGCGGAAAATTACCTTGAGGTGTTCATCATCCCTTTCTTTTAAGCGACACTCATCAAAATCAACCTCCAGAGGCACATCGGTATCTATCTTCACCAGGCCCAGACATTTGCGGGCCTGCTCGGAGAATTCCTCCAGCATCTCGCGGCGCTTTTTGCCGGAGATTTTGTCTATGTGGGAGAGAACGCTCTCCAAGTCCCCAAACTCGCGCACGAGTTCGAGCGCGGTCTTCGGCCCTATCCCCGGCACTCCGGGCACATTATCTGAAGTGTCCCCGGCCAGGGCCATCATATCTGTCACCTGCCGCGGCTCTATTCTTTTTTCTTCTTTGAGCGCCTCCTGGTCATAGACCTGGTCCGTTTTGCTATCGTATTTTTTTACCAGAGGCGAAAGAAGTTGGTCCACATCCTTGTCTCGGGTGACGATAAGGGTCTCTACGCCCTCTTTTTCGGCATACTTTGCCAGGGTTCCGATGATGTCGTCGGCCTCAAAGCCTTGCTTGGCGAAAACGGCAATCCCCAAGGCCTCCAGAACCTCCTTTATGAGGGGAATTTGCGGAGCCATATCTTCGGGCATAGGCTTGCGGGTGGCCTTATAATCCTCAAACTCCTGATGGCGAAAAGTGGGGCCGCGGGAATCAAACACCACGGCGATGTAATCCGGCTGCTTTTCCCGCAGGAGTTTGCGAATCATAGCGGTAAAACCATACACGGCATTCACGGGTTCGCCTTGAGGGCTGGTCAGGTTCTTGATGGCATAAAAGGCCTGATAGAGATGGGAATGACCATCGATGAGGAAAAATCTTTTGGGCATAGCGAATTATCCTTAAGGGGAAGTGATTTCTACTTTGGCAAAGACGAGGCCGCCCTCAGCCGGAAATTCTCTCCCTTCTTGCTTCAATCCTTCAAGATGAGCTTCTATGGCTTCTCGCACATTAGCCAGAGTCTGTTCAATGTTCTCTCCCTGAGAAAAGCAACCGGGAAGGGCGGGCACCTCTGCCCAATAACCACCCTCTTCGGCAGGATGTAAAATAGCCGTATATTCCATTGGAGAGCTCCCTTACAAGAAATGTAAAAATTCTTCCTCGGTTAAGCCTGCTCTTTTAATGGCCGCCTTAAAAGTCCAACTTTCAGTTCTGCCCGGCCAGGCATAGTAATTAAAGAACCGTTGGGCATTTTGATATTAATATGATCACCCTTACCAGACCTTCGGATACCGCCGGCACGGACAAAAGCCCTGACTGCTTCGCGACCCTTAATCCCCCGTAACCGGCGACCATCAGGCATTTTGCCCGCCCACAAAAAACCTTATGCGGTCCACCCTATTCTCACCCTTGTGCTAAAAAAACTTCGTAGGAGGGGTAAACGGGAAAATCATTTTGATAATTCCATCTTTAATGAAAGGAGCACCACAGGTTTCCGTCTCAAGGAAAAGACCCGGGAAAGGACGATGTCTAAAAGTCATATTTTCATTTTCCAGGAAGAAAGCCTTTTGGCCTTCCCTCATCCATTACCCGCCGGTAAGACATAGGAAATGTTCAAATTAAACCGATAAGAGAAACCTTTAACATATATAAGGCCGCCTCGGGGGAGTTCTCTCACTCTGGGATTAGAAAGTAATAAGAGCCCGTCTTGGAAGGCAAATACGGATTGTTCTTATTGATTACTCTATTATAATATAGGGAGGAATTTCCAATTTGTCAAGATTTTTTTTGCTTTTTCAGCAGAATTTTTTACTATGGATAGAGTAGTAAAAAAACATCAAAAAGCCCTTGACTTCCTGTGGTAGAGGACATAATATTATGCAAAACTATACTTAGCCGGCTGTCTACTTCTTTTTTGCAGAAAGGGGTTGGAGGGTATGAGTATTCCTACTGCTGCGCGTCGTGGTCCATCTGTGGCTCTTATAGTCTTCGTAGTGCTTGCGGTAATTCTGGGCGTGACTACTTATGTCTTCTATTCGGCCAGGGAAAAAGAGCGTGTGGCCAAGGAAGAAGCCCTGGCTGAAACAGAAAGAAGCAGGCGGGAATTAAGTGAAGCCAATGCCGAAAAGGCCGCCTATGCCGACGCTACCGGCTGGGCAACCGCCGCGCATGCCCAGGCTGATGTTGAAGCAAAGTTAAAGACCCTTTACGAGGTGATGAACCGGTGGAATATAACCATAGATCCGGCTCTTCCTCCCACCGCCGCAACCCTGCTCAAAGAAACCGAGCGTGCCACTTTCTCTATTTCCCAGATACTCGACTTCACTGAAACGGCTCTGGGAGAGGCCGAGGCCGCTCGCATCCGTGCCGATGCGGAAAAGCAGGCGATGGAGGATGCCAAAAATGCCGAGCTGGACGAGCGCATCGCCGACCTGAACCAGGCCCGGGCAGATAATATCGCTATGCGTGAGCGGTACGAGGCCGATATTCAGGAACTGCGCGATAATATAACCGCAATCACCGGTGAATTTGAAACGGCCAAAGAAAACTGGAGCATGGCCGAGCGGGATTACCAGATGAAGATTGATGTCCTGAGCGTCAGAATAGATGAAATGAGCCCGGAGATTCGCGACCCCCAAATTACCGACGGCAAGATTCTCAGGGCCGATTTACCACGCAATTTCGTCGTCGTGGATATAGGCCAAAAGCAGCATGTGCGCCCGGATATGGAGTTCCATGTCTTTGGCCAGCCCGGACCTGAGGAGACCATAGACAAGGGAATAATTCGCATCAGCAATATCTACGAAACCCAATCCTTTGCCACCATAATGAAAAGTTATCCTGAGCATCCCATACTGGAGGGCGACCGCATATCCAGCCCCTTCTACGACCCGGTCCGCCCGCAGAGGTTCGTCATCACCGGCGACCTTAAACTTTACGACCTGCCCACCTTGACCAATATCATCAAGTATGCCGGCGGTGAGATTCAGTCGGAAGTGGTCCCGGACACCGATTATCTTATCGTGGGCAATGTCGCGGTGGAGATGCAGGTGGCCCAGGAACAACTTTCCCGCGCCCGGCATTACGGCGTCCCGGTGATGACCGAAGAGAGGCTCCTGGAATACATTAGCCATAAATGAATTTGCGCTGATTATGATGGGGCCGCTGCCGAAGCTGGAGTCTGTCTTCGCCCTCCCCTAACATAGTGGCATAAATGCCTCCTGTTGACAGCACCTCCTTTTTGCCTTAGAATATTTCTTGAATAAGCCTGACAGCCAGGCGGCCGAATAAATTTCGTCACTGGAAGTTGGTCATCAGTCATTCGAATGACGGATGACAGATGACGAATGACGACTCTTTTTTCGTGTGTTTCCCGCCATCCATACGGATGGCCTGTATGGGCCAGAGGCGGGCAAGCGTCTCTTTCGTGAAATTCGTGTTTACTTTTGTTCATTTTTTCTCTGTAGTTTCTGCGTTCTCTGTGGTTTTTTTCGTGGTTTTCGTCTTTTTCGCCCTTCCGCCCTGAAGGCCTCAGGGTCCTGAAGGGTGCTTTTCGTGTTGTATTTTTTTATCTGCGTCAATCTGCGGTTAAATAGTCTTGCGGCGCGTGGAGGAAGTCTATGACCCTTCCCATAGTGGCCATAGTGGGCCGGCCCAACGTGGGCAAGTCTTCGCTTTTTAACTCGCTGGCCCGAAGGCGCGTAGCCATCGTGGAGCCTACCTCCGGCGTTACCCGCGACCGCGTCTCCACCATCATCACCCACGGGAAGTGGGCCTTTGAACTTGTGGATACCGGCGGCTACGGTCTGGAAAAATCTGCTGCGTTGGCTAAGGAGATTACCCGCCAGATTGAGGAGGCCATCACTGCCGCGGACCTGCTCATCTTCGTCACCGATGTGCGCGCCGGGCTTCTTCCCCTGGATGCGCAAATCGCCGAGATGCTGCGCCACAAGAAAAAGCCTCTCATCCTTGCTGCCAATAAGGCCGACACCGAAAAAATCGCCCAAGCCGCGCAGGAGTTCTTCCGCCTGGGCCTGGGCGAGCCTTTGCCCGTCTCGGCCCAAGAGCACCTCGGCCGCTTGGAACTCCTTGAAGCCATCCTTAAGAAACTCCCTCAGGTCGCCCCGCCGGAGGCTCAACCCCTTAAACTGGCCATCGTGGGTAAGCGTAATGTGGGAAAATCCACCTTAGTCAATCGTCTCATCGGCGAGGAGCGTATGCTCACCAGCCCCTATCCCGGCACCACCAGAGATTCCGTGGATTGCCCCTTCCAGTATCGCGGCCAGGGCTTCATCGCCATAGATACCGCGGGCCTTCGTAAAAAACGAAAAGTCAGAGATTCTATAGAATTTTATAGTATAGCCCGGACGCACCACAGCATCCGCCGCGCTGAGGCGGTGCTTTTCCTCCTCGATGCCACTTCCGTCATCTCTCAGGTGGATAAGGCCCTGGGAAAGTTTATCGAAAGCCAGTTCAAGCCGGTGATAATCACCGTGAATAAGTGGGATTTGGCCAAAGATGCCCATCCAGAAGAGTTCGAAAAATATATAGCCGCACATCTGCCCGGGCTATCCTTTGCCCCCATTTCCTTCATCTCGGCCAGGACCGGAAAGAACATCTCCGCCACCTTGCATCTGGCCCAGAGCCTCGCTCAGCAGGCAAACTCAAAAATTTCTACCGGAAAGTTGAATCGCATCCTGGAGGAGGCCTACAGAGGATACGCAGGCCCCGGCCCAGGCAAGGCAAGGTGGGAAAGATATTTTATGGCACGCAGGTAGGGGTGAGCCCGCCGAGTATGGTCATCTTTGTAAATTCTCCGGCGCTATTTGATGAGGCATATCTGCGCTATCTGACAAATCGCCTGCAGGAGGCCGGCCCCTTTTCGGAAGTGCCCATCCGCATCCGCTTGCGCCCCCGCCCCAGAAAAGAAAAATAAACCGCCCTTCGGACCCCGCAGGACTCCTCAGGGTCCTGAGCGGCAGATGGACGCAGATTAACGCAGATAAAAAATACAACACGAAATCTACGAAAAAGACGAAACCCACGAAAAAAATTAAATCACGGAAGCACTGAAAATACGGAAACACGGAAAGTGCCCTAAGCATTAATACCCCGTAGGGCTGGCTCGTCCCTGAGCCAGCCCTGGCGGGGTCAGGGACGACCCCGCCTACGACATAAATCTCACAAATCTTTGCAGTCTGGCTGCCTCGCTGTCTCGCTGCCGCGCTTTCGAATGACCAGCGACCCTTCGGATGCTGCCCTTCGTCCCGAGACTCCTCAGGGTCGAGGGAAGTATCCTCAGGATGCAAAGCACAAATGACGAGACAGCCTGGCCTTCCGGCCTTGACTCTACAAAGCCCCAGTGTATAATTTATAGAAAAGGAAAATTTACTTGACGGGGCTTTTATGGAGAAAAGCAAGCCGGACAAATTCAAGCGCTGGATGATAGCCAGTTTTTTTCTCATTCCCCTGGTGCTTTTTGGGACTGTTCTCGGCACTCTTTGCGTTTATCATTTCTATAGGCCGACAAAGATCAAAATTCTCATTAAACTACTTTGCTATGGGCGGACGCGGTGGTGGGCGCACAATAGGATTTGCGTTGAAGGCGAAAAAGCAGTGCCTTATCTCATACAGGGTCTCGGGAATAAAAATCCAGAGGTGAAAGCAGGGTTAGCCGAAGTTCTCAGGTACTTCGCCTCAGCGGGCATTGAAGCAGAAGAGGCCATCCCCAAACTAATTGAACTTCTCTCTGATAAGGATATGTCGGTTCGCAGTGCGGCTGCTTCCGCTTTGGGAGACTTTGCTGATAAACGGGCGGTGCCCGGTCTCATCAAACTCCTTTCTGACCCTGAGCACAATGTGCGCAATAGCGCCGCACACGCCCTGGGCAGGATTGCCCCGCATGAGGCCGTAGAACCGTTAATTCAAACCCTTTCCGACCCCGAACTTTTTGTTCGTGAAACCGCTGCGGAGGCCTTAAGCAAGATTGGCTCTCACAAAGCAGTTGGCCCTTTAATTGCCTGCCTTGAGCAAGAGAGCCCGCCCGGACTTATGCCTGGCAGGTGGGGCACCTTCAGGAACCGTGTGGTGGAGGCCCTGGAGACGATCACCGGCCGCTCCTTTGGCAAACTTTATGAGGCCCCAACCGATGCCCAGCGCCAGGAAATCATCCACAAATGGCTCGAGTGGTGGCAGGAGAACAAAGACCAATATGAGGCCCGAAGAAAAAGCAAGCACAAAGCGGCCTGATAAGTTCAAACGCTGGATGATAGCCAGTCTATTTCTCATTCCCTTGGTACTTTTTGTAACTCCTCTGGGCTATCATTATTTCTACAGGCCGGTGAAGATGAAGGTGCTCATTCAACTGCTCCGCTATGGGGGGATAAACCGTTGGGCCAGCAAAATGCTGTTTAATCAGGGCGAGGAAGCCGTGCCTCATCTTATCCATAGTCTCTCTGATAAAAACCCTTATGTCCGTGCAGGTTCGGTGGGTTTGCTCATCTCGCTGGGCCCGCGGAAGGGCGTGGACTATGAGGCCCTCTTACCTCACTTGAAAAGACTGGCTTCTGACCCCGAGGATTTGGTTCGGCATAATGCGTTATGGGCCCTGGGCGAAATCCGTTCCGAGGAGGCCGTGGGCCTATTGATAAAGTGCCTTTCGGACCCGGATAGGTTATTTCGCATTAATGCAGCACACACCCTGGGTAGAACCGGCTCCAAAGAGGCGGTAGTGCCGCTTATCCAGGCCCTCTCCGAGAGAGATTCAGGCCTTCGCGGAGCCGCAGCAGCTGCCCTGGGCAAGATTGGCTCCAGCAAAGCCGTCGCGCCCCTGATTGCGACTCTCAAAGAGGAGGCGCCTCCGCAAACCATACCCATTCAGTGGAGCCGCTTTAGAAGAGCGGTAATAGAAGGCCTGGAGAGCATTACCGGCCGCTCCCTTGGCAACTTTCGCAGAGCCACTACCGATGCCGAGCGCGAAGAAATCA
>Ga0111219_1035_pt1 | contig 14231 bp, 11 predicted proteins | sample DeeMarSWOR152_54_FD_80368 | JGI IMG/M metagenome (GOLD analysis project Ga0111219, IMG submission 80368) | Planctomycetes bacterium DG_23
ATTTCGTCAATATAATGGGGAGGTATTAGAGGAGTAACTGCCAGAGACTCGGCAAGCCTTTTTCCTTGCTCAATCAGTGGTAGGCTTTTCCTCAGTTCATCGACCACCACCGCATTTTCCACAGTTCTTATTGACTGCTCTACCATCACCTCTACGCTCAAGCCCGAGCCATACATCACATTGAAGGCCCGGAAGAAATAGAATAAAGAAAGGTCAATGGAAAGTTCCCGGACCAGCGGCAAATGTAAGGCCATTCCGTGGAAGATACGGCGAGCCTCCAGCGAATATCGCGACAGCAAAATTATGGTGACGGCCAATACAACCGGCGTAGCAAGCGTCCGTATTTGGGGCACAACATAAGAAAATCCCCTGGCCCAGGCCATAATCCCGGTGGAGACGGCCCAGCCCGAAACAAAGATTACCAGGGGAACCAACCAGGCCGACCTTACTCTATAGTCAAGCGGTCCTATATCCTCCCAATAGCCGCTTTCCTCTTCCAGAACCAGATGAAGTTTACCGCTCATCTCGCCGGCGCGAATGTGCTCCACGAAGTGGCGCGGCCAGACCCGGCCCTGGCTCTCCAGCGCTTCGGCAAATTTGCTTCCCTCCTTAACCTTGCGCAGTAAATCGGCGCTTAGAAATTTGAGCCGCTTGCTCGGGTTACGTCTTCCCGTCACCTCCAAAGACCGGGAAAGAAGAAGCCCTGACTTCAGGCAGGTGCTCAGGCTGTAGCAGAACTGAGCCAGATGGCTGGGGTTAACACGCATTAAAAACTCCGCATTATTTTCTACAATCTATGTAACGAATACTATGCGCGATTTGTTGGGGAGCCGCAACTGAGACCACCGCCGTTTTATCAAATGCCTTGATGCGGCGCGTCTTAATCACCCGACCCCGGGCTATTTTCTTCCCCTCCCGGTCAAGTAGGCCCACTGTCTGCTGCTTGCGCGGCAAGGGCAGTTCCTCATAAGGTAAATCCAGCCGGGCATATCCTTGCGAAAAGGAGCGGTCAATAAGAAAGATGGCCTGGGCCGGGCAGGCAGCGATACAGAGTCCGCAGCCCGTGCAGCGTGCCTCTCTATAACGAGGCAAATTGGTTATGGGGCTTCCTATTTCAATTGCTCCTCGGGGACAGACCTCTTCACAGGGATTGCAGGGTACCTCCTCCGGGCATTCTATCAGTATCTCCGGGGCGCTTGCTCTGGAAGTTGCGGCGCTTCGCATCCTGAGGATGCTCGGCATCCGAAGGGCGCTCATACTCCTGCCCGCGCTGGGAGACCGATTCTCATAAAGCATCGTGGTGGCACGAGTTAAAAGACTCAGGGATTTCTTTTCGCCTACATAGCGAAGTTCTGCCAGACGCGACTTTATCTCGGCCTTCTTTTGTTCTTTGTCTTGCGGCGTGTAACCAAGGCTTTCCGCCGCAGAAACGCCGGCCAGGCGGCCTTCTTCTATGGCAACAGTCGCCTCTTCAATACCGCCCAGGTCCCCGGCCACATAAATGCCTGGGACACTTGTCTCCATATTCGGCTTGCGCTTTGGTATAAATCCGCCCAGTTCGCCATTATATTGAAACTCGCAGCCGGCCTGCTGGGCGAGTTCGGTTTGGGGAAGAAGCCCTACTGCCAGCGCCACCACATCCACCCCCAAGCGCCGCCCGCTTACCCCGTACGGGCCACATTCATCAAGCCTTACAATCTCCGCTTCCTCCACAGATTCTCTACCATAAACGGATTTGATGCTATGATTTAAGAAGATGGGCACACCCATACGCAAAATCTTGGCGGCCTGCACAAAGTAGCCACCAATCTCACTTCTGGCTTCCACCACGCCCACAACTTCTGCCCCGGCAAGCCGGGCCTGATGGGCTACGATGAGGCCGACATTTCCCGCCCCAATAATGAGAATTCGCCTGCCCGGAAGCACGCGGTGAATGTTCATCATCGTCTGCAAGGCCCCGGCGCCCATCACCCCGGGAATGGTCCAGCCGGGAAAGGCCAGGGCACGTTCCCTGGCCCCGGTGGCCAGAATCACGCGGCGGGCTTTAATCTCAAAGGTTTTGTTATCCTTCAGGCAAACGATTTGGTTACCGGGGAAGATGCCCAGGACTTCCGTTTCCAGATGGACCGGTATATTGAGTTCCTTTGCCTCCTCAAGCAGGGCCTGGCCAATCTCAAAGCCCCGCTTGCCGGCGAAATGCTCGCGGCTGCCGAAAAATTTGTGGATTTGCTTGAAAAGTTGGCCGCCGGGCGAAAGATTCTCATCAAGCACGATGGGTTTTGCCCCGGCAAGCGCAGCGGAAATGCTCGCAGAAAGCCCGGCAGGCCCGGCGCCAATCACCACTATTTCCGCTTCTTCTTCAATTTCCATTCGCCCAGCCCTTTTTGAGTTTCTATATGCATACCGGCCTTAAGAGGCGTGATACAGGTGCGCACTCCGGGCAGTCCATCCACGGTCATAACGCAATCGGTGCACTTTCCGACAGCACAAAATAGTCCTCGCGGCGTGCCCCTCTTTCCGTAGGTTCCGAAGGATTTTCTGCCCTGTGCCATCAGGGCCGCAGCAATGGGCTCGCCCTCAAAGCCGGTCATCTTCTTTCCATCCAGCGCAAATTTCACCAGACGGCCTCTTTTTGCCCGCCCCAGAATAGGATGGTCGTTTATCCTCATATATAAATCCTTCCTGTGAAAAGCCTTAAAATTATACCATAGAAGAGGCAACGCGCGAAGCAGTTTTCTTTCGCTGATAAAAAGGAACCTTCTAATTTCCTTTGACAAGGCCCTTCGTTTTTAATATACTGGCGGTGGATAAAATTTAAATTCTTTCCTGCCTGCCGGCCGGCAGGCTTTATGACTTGAAGTGGTGGCTGATGCGTAAAGGGTGGCTCATTTCGCCTCAAAATGAGGCTCACATAAAATCTCTTTCTAAAGCGCTGGGCATCTCGGAATTGCTCGCCCACATCTTGATTAATCGCGGATATAATGAGAAGACTAAAGCCCGGCGCTTCCTGCAACCTCGCCTTAGCCACCTCTATGAGCCTTCACTTATGCCTGGGCTTACTCGCGCTGCCGAAAGGATTTCCTCTGCGCTCGCCAATGAGGAACGCATAGTTCTATATGGTGATTATGATGCCGACGGCATAAGCGGTTTGGCTCTCCTCAAGCAATGCCTATCATTTTTAGGGAAAGAAGCCGATTTCTATATCCCTCATCGGCTGGAGGAGGGCTATGGGCTGAATATGGATGCGCTGCGGAGCCTCAAGGCCAAAGGTGCAAATCTCGTTATCACCGTGGACTGCGGCACCACCGCCCTGGAAGAGGCCGCCTACGCCCGAAAAGAGGGTCTGGATTTGATAATTACTGACCATCACGAATGCGGCGACACGCTCCCGGAATGTGTGGCGCTAATCAATCCGAAACTCCCGGGTAGCACCTATCCTTTCAGGCATCTTTCCGGGGTGGGGGTAGCCTTCAAACTGGCCTGGGCGCTGGGGGAGTGCCTTTCCCCTGGTAAGAAGGTCTCCGATGGGTTGAGGGAACATCTGCTCAACTGGCTGGGACTGGTGGCCTTAGGCACGGTTGCGGATGTAGTGCCGCTTCTGGGTGAAAATCGGGTGCTGGTGAAATACGGTCTGGAGGCGCTCAAGGCTTCTTCTCAGCCGGGCATTAAGGCATTGATGGAGGTTTCTGGATTTGAAAGAGGTCTTGATGCGCGGGCAGTGGCCTTTGGTTTAGGGCCGAGGATTAATGCGGCCGGAAGACTGGGCGATGCGACAAGGGCCTGTGAGCTTCTCACCACCGATTCCATCGAAATGGCCCGCGAAATTGCTCGGAGTTTAGACGCCTATAATAGACGCCGCCAGAAATTGGAGCAGGATATTCTCGCTGAGGCCGTAGCCACCATTGAAAGTGAAAACCTCGCACAGGCTAAAGCCATCGTCCTTACTTCCCCGCGCTGGCACGCCGGAGTGCTGGGCATCGTGGCCAGCCGCATAGTTGAAAGATACCATCGCCCCACGGTTCTTTTGACGCTTGCCGGAGAATCGGCTCAGGGCTCCGCCCGTTCCATTCCGGACTTCGATATATTCGAGGCGCTTTCGTCGTGCGGAGATATGTTCATTTCTTGTGGGGGGCATGCGCAGGCCGCGGGCTTAAGGCTCGATAAAAATCTGGTGAGGGCCTTCAGGGAGAGGTTTCTGGAGGAGGCCGAAGAGCGAATGAAATCTGAGGACTTGGTGCCCAAACTTTCACTCGATGCAGAAGTGCCTCTTTCGCTGCTTAATGAGGAGGCGGTGGAGGAACTTGGGCGTCTAAGACCCTTTGGTCAGGGAAATCCGGAGCCTGTTTTTGCTGCCCGGGTTAAGGTGGTGGGGCGGACCAGAAGAGTGGGAAATGGTAAGCACCTTCGCTTTGTGGTTCGTCAGGGCAGTGTCTCCTTTCCCGCTATAGCCTTCGGCCGCGGGAAAGACGAGGCCTGGCTGGAAAAAGAAGGGCAGATAGACCTCGCCTTTATTCCTGAAATTAACGCCTGGCGGAACAGAAAGTCGGTCCAACTGAAGGTGGTGGATATGGCCGCTTCAGAGGCCCAGGAAGAGAAGCGAGCGGGGTAGGGCGGTGGGACCGCAGCCCTTGCGCGGATGAAGGGGAAGATGCGTATTTGCGTGATTATCCCTGCTTATAATGAGGCCGAGAATGTGGGTTCGGTTGTTTCCGGGGCGCGCAAGTTTCTTAAAGATGTGGTGGTGGTGGACGATGGCTCCACTGACGATTCAGCGGCCCGGGCGCGCCAGGCCGGAGCCATCTTAATCGAACATAAAGTCAATAGAGGCAAAGGGGTGGCCCTCAAAACCGGATATGATTATGCCTTGGAGAAAGATTACGATGCAGTTATTACCCTGGATGCCGATGGCCAGCACGACCCGGAGGAAATCCCTCAGTTTCTTGAGGCCGCAAAAGACACCGATGTAGTGGTGGGCACGAGGGCCGGGAACCGGGCAAGGATGCCTCTAATTAGACGAGCCACAAATACCTTAAGTTCCTGGATACTTTCCGGCCTCGTTGGCCAGCATCTCACGGACACTCAATCCGGCTATAGACTGATAAAAGCAGAAGTTCTCAAGAAGACCAAAACCAAGACCACTGGTTTTGAGGCCGAATCAGAAATACTCCTGGAGGCCAAATCCCGCGGTTTTCGCGTAGCGGAAATTCCCATAAAGACCATCTATGGAGCAGAAAAGAGCCATTATAAGTGGTGGTACGCCTTCATATTCTTGGGCCTGGTGGGGAAATACCTCCTGAAAAAATTGCCCTGGCCAAAAGAGCGAGGCTGAAGAAGTCAGACTGATGAAGCATAATTTTGCCCAAGAGCGGGAGTCTATGGTTAAGGCGCAACTCGCCTCGCGCGATATAACTGACCGGAAGGTGCTGGAGGTTATGGGCAAGGTGCCGCGGGAGAAGTTTGCGCTTGCTCCATCGCTCGATGAGGCTTACGCCGACCATCCGCTCTCCATCGGCTACGGCCAGACCATCTCCCAGCCATATATGGTGGCATTGATGACCCAGTCCCTGAACCTCTCGGGCCAGGAGAAGGTGCTGGAGATAGGCACGGGCTCAGGCTATCAGACGGCCATACTGGCGGAACTTTCCCGCGTGGTTTTTACCGTAGAGCGGGTCGCAGAACTCACCGAGCGGGCCAGGATTACGCTCAGTGAACTGGGTTATAAAAATATCCGTTTTTTGGTGGGCGATGGCACACTGGGCTGGGACGAAGACGCACCGTTTGACCGCATCATAGTCACCGCTGGCGCCCCTAAGGTGCCGCCACCCCTTTTGGCTCAACTTGCCGAGGGGGGCAAGATGGTCATCCCGGTAGGCGATGAATTTGGCCAGGACTTGCTGCTGGTGGAAAAAAGAAAGGATAAAGTAAAAGAAAAAATAGTCTGTAGATGCGTCTTCGTGAAACTTCTTGGTAAAGAGGGCTGGCTCGGCTGAGGCCTCGCTTATAACAAGAGACTGCCCTTCGGGTCCTGAAGACCCCTCAGGGTGCTGAGGGACAGATACACACATATGGCAAAAGTTGAACGGTGAACGGCCAACGATCAACAATCAACAGCCAACGGCCGACAATAGACGGTTGCCGTAGGCGATATTTGCTGGACAATTGGGTGTTATATGGTATACTAAATTAAGTCGGGGTGTAGCTCAGTTTGGCGAGAGCGCAGCGTTCGGGACGCTGAGGTCGGCGGTTCAAATCCGCCCACCCCGATTTTTTCACGCCACCAGCGCGAAAAAATAGAGCAGGTGAGCAGGAGAAAGGGGAGCAGGTGAATGAGGAGAGGCCTGCAGACCTCCGGCATTTGGCTTAACGGAAGATTTGCTCACCTGCGGTCACCTGCTCCACTGTTCACCTGTTCAAACCGCTCGGCACTGGCCTATGCCCTTTATGTTTGAGAAATTGCAGGTGTATCAGAAAGCCATTGACCTGGCCGACGAGGTCGCTTCCTTGACAGAGGACTTCCCCAGGGGCTATTACTTCCTCACCGACCAACTGAACCGCGCCTCTTTGTCCATCGCCGCCAACATTGCTGAGGGCAACGGGCGGTTCACCAAGGCGGACCGCAAGAACTTCTTTGCTATTGCAAGAGGATCGGTGCAGGAGTGCGTCCCCTTGCTTGAATTGGCCCGGCGGCGCAAGTTAATCTCTGATGCAATCTGTCTCAAGGTGCGAGGTGAGCTTGAAACTATCGCCAAGATGCTCAGCGGACTGATCGCCGGACTGGATAAAAGGCAGGCTTGAGGCGGCCGACAGTTTTTCGCCTTGATAGGGTTGGCGAAGGTTGTGTGCTGAACATATATGCAAACAGAGGCAACCGTAGAGTGCAGCTTCGGCTGGCGGGCGCAACTATGTTGGCTTGGCATAACGAAGCGCCTCGGAAAGTGCATACGCGAGCATAACAAGGGTCGAACGCCAGCAGACTTTTCGGTAGAGGCCCTTTTGCACGCATCTACAAGGAGAGCCATCCTGACTACAAATCAGCGCGTGCAAGGGAGAAATTCTTGAAGTCGGGTGTTGGCAGGCAGTGGCTTAAGGAGCAATTGGGAAAGGAGACCGTCCCCGCCAGTAACGGGTAAAGTTCAAATTTTAACCGCCAAAGGCGGTCCGCCCACCCCCACCAGTTTTCCCAATGGGGGGTAATGCAGAGAGAGGATGAAGCGAACCAACACCGTTTCCAGCAAACACCTTAGGGAAAGTGAGTCAGGTGTTGGCCGAGTTTCATTTGGTTTGCGAACCGAGTTCTGGCCGTTTGCACCGTCCAACTTTAAGGCCGTCGTTTGCCCCTACAACCCTTTTTGGGTGCCTGGACTCTATCATCGTAGGACGCCAGCCGTCTTCTATTAGCACATTATTCTTGCCATCCTGAGAAAGTGCAGATACAATTTACGGATAATTAATGATTTTAAGTGTCAGGTATATAGCCGATTTGCTCTGACCGGAAGGAGCAGGCCTTATGGGTAATCTTCCTCCCGATGGAGCCTCTAACTGCTCAGTGAACCAAGATGGCACAGGTCACACCGGTGCTGTAATGTTGGCGTTATCGACCTTTCGACTGAGCAAAAAGGCGGTGCAACTCGCTATAGAAAAGGCGGAAAAAGGCAAGGATTTGCTGCTTGTGTATGTAGTGGATGTTAATCTGGCACGCTATTTTATCGGAACGGATATTGGTTTATATCCGGAACTAAAGGAGCGCTGCGAGGAGGAGCTTTTAGAGGAGTATAAAGAAAAGGGCAGGGAAATCGTCAGTTCCATCGCGAAAAAGGCCGAGGCCCTTGGGATAGCGGTGAGGACCTATGTGAGCGTTGGACGTTTCGCGTTTGAATGTTTGAAGGTAATTGGAAAAGAAAAACCAGAAGTTATCGTTACCACGCGGTCTGAGCGCCCGGCGTGGGTAAGGAGATTCTTCGGTTCCCCGGTGGACTATCTCATAGCCAATGCTGGATGTCCCGTGATTGAGGCTTAATTGCCAAAGGCATCGCCGGTGACGCACATTGTGAGGCCATTTCTATGGGACATATTCAGGTTGGTATAATAGTAGCGCTTTACTCGCCCGAAAAGTTTATTTCCTGCCGACATTGTCTGGTGCGTCGTGTCGGAAATTAGTTGCGCTTGGCAAGAACAAGGTAGGCTGAGAAATTGACTCCAAAAGAAGTGCCGCAGCAGCGAACGCCAAGCACTTACTGGCAATGCTGTGAAGTCCGCAGGACGCCGGATACAAAGCGAAAATGCCCCTGGATACTTCTTCTGTTACTTTTGCTCTTCCACATATTTAGCTGCAAGACAGCGAGGTGACCGTGGCACGCGAAAATTCGCATAGACCTACCGGGTATGACAAGTACACTAACTGGAAGCTCTTTACAATTCCGCTGGGCTTGTTCATTCTCCTGCTCGTGATTCCCATACCTGCCAGCATGCTCGATATCGCTGTGGAAAACACTATGGCGACAAAGTATGTGGAAGACTTCTTCGCGCAAGAACTTTTTCACAAGACGATCGATCAGCTCGAGCAGTGGGAATTAGAGATGGTTCGCATAATGGCAGAAAGCGTGCGCACATACGCCTTTACTAAAAAGAGCTTTCTCAGGCGAGCCGAAAAATGGGGCGAGGGGACCACTATCCTGACTAGGCCGGACCGCCTGGCCTCCATTATGGCCTACGCAGAGAGTATCCGCACCGAAGAATTTGAACAACTCCTCAAGAAAGGATACGAATTCAAAACCAAGAAGATTCGTTATGAGCAGTTGACGCAAAAAGAACAGCAAGTGGCCACTCGCGCTGGTTTCCAACTGAAGGTCGCCGTAGGAACGCTCCTTTTTGTGGTAGCTTGTTTCATAACCGAGGCTATTCCCCTTCCTGTGGTGGCGTTCTGCATCGGCATCATCGCCATTTCTACTGGAATAGTGAACCGCGAGGAGGTGGCTGCCCTTTATTGGTCAGATGCTACTTGGTTCATTATGGGCAGCCTTATGTTCTCCGTGGCCTTCATAAAGACGGGTCTGGACAAACGCATCGCCTTTATGATATTCGGCCGACTCAAGAGTCATAACATCAAGTGGATTACCCTCGTTATCATTTTGACTTTATCGCCGCTTACAATGTTTATGTCCGACCATGCGCTGACGGCGATGTTTCTGCCTATTGGCCTTTTGCTGTATAGTACAGCAAGAACCGCTGCGGGCAGGGAGGACCCTGAGTTGGCTAAGATGCTTATGATTACTATCGCTATGGCCTGCAATCTCGGTGGCTCTCTCGCTCCCTCCGGAGCGGCGCGAAATATCATTATGATGAGCTACGCGGAGGATTTATTCGGTGTCAATATCGGCTTTGGCGAGTGGTGTCTCTATTGTATACCTTACATCTTTTTGGTCATTCCGATTACCTGGGTCGTGATTAATTGGCGCTTTAGGCCCACCATTCGGGATCTGGGCGAATCCGTTGCCGTTGTTAAAAGGGAGATCGATAAGGACGGCGGCAAGTGGACGCGTCAACAAATTATATCGCTCGTTGTTTTTGCCCTGACGCTTTTCTGCTGGATAACTGAAAAGAATGTCATCCTCAAACTCACGGGTATCCGGTTCGGCATAGGTGTCTTCGCAGTTATCGGCGCAGTTGTTTACATACTGGTTGGCGTGGTCAATTGGCGGGACTACCAAACCAAGGTGGACTGGGGCGTGGTGTGGCTCTATGCCGGCGCTATCATATTTGGTCATATCCTGGTCAAAACGGGAGGCGCTTACTGGGTCGCAAGAAGCATTATCAGCCTGGCCGCACGCCTTGGCTTGGCCCAGGGGATGGGACTTCTCCTCAGCACCAACTTCATTACCGGTCTACTCACACAAATTATGGCGGACGGCCCCACCTGTGCAGCAGTAGGGCCCATTACCCTCTCTATGGCCGGCATCGTCCATCCGGGCACAAGTATGATCCCCTTTGTCTCTCTGGGAACTGCGATTTCCTCCTCTCTCGCCTATTGTCTGGTGATTGGCACGCCGCCCAATGCCATAGTCTATTCCAGCGGTTATCTGACACCGAAAGACTTCCTTCGAGTAGGCCTTATCCTCTGGCTTACCAATATGGCCGCAATTATGTTACTGGCTGGCGTATACTGGTCCTTGTTGGGTTGGTCTGGATTACCCAGCTTCTGAATAAGGTCCGGTATTAGGATGGTCAACTTCGGGTGTGTAAACCTGGTGGCGCTGGGTGACATTTTTTGGTGCGGGAGGCAAATTTGCGCTTAGGCTCGTTTGAGTTCAATCTGCGTGAGTTGGCCGGTTCAATGGGAGACTTCGGCACTCTTTTGCCCCTGGTCATAGGATACATTACCATTTGCGGAGTGAATCCGGCCGGCTTGCTGGCTATGATTGGCGTAGCGAACATCGCCACTGGTCTTGTCTATCGTTTGCCAATGCCCCTCCAGCCAATGAAAGTGCTGGCGGTAATGGCCATCGCGCAGGCCTGGGCTCCGGAGAAGGTCTATACCTCCGGGCTGGTTATGGGCGTGATATGGATGCTAATGGGGGCAACAGGCGCAATGACTTATGTAGCCCGCTGGACCCCCAAGAGTGTGGTGCGAGGGGTGCAATTGGCGCTCGGTGTTCTGCTGGCTATCCAGGGCTTCAAAATGGTGAGTAATTGGTGGGTGCTCGGGTTTGCCGCAGTGGTTATCGTTCTCCTGCTTCGACAACACCGCTATGCGCCTGCAGCCATCGTCCTCGTGGCCCTGGGCATCGCCATTATGGCATTCAGGGGAGAACTGGCCGGCGTCGGTGGGATTGCTCTTTCGCTCCCTCCACTGACCATTTTTGACCTGCGCCAAGTCTGGCCTGTCCTAAGGGACGGTGGCTTAGCCCAGATTCCGCTCACTGCCACGAACGCAGTGATTGCTACCTCGGCGTTGATTACCCAGTACTGGCCGGAGCGCCGGGTTACTGAAAGGCAACTGTCGCTGAATATGGGGGTAATGAACCTGATTGTTCCGTTTTTTGGCGGGATGCCGCTCTGTCACGGAGCAGGCGGCCTTGCCGGTCAGTACTATTTCGGCGCACGCACCGGTGGTACCAATATCATGGAAGGTCTTATCGAAGTCTTGCTGGGCCTTTTTCTGGCAGGTAGTATTGCGGCGATATTCGCGGCCTTTCCGATGGCTATCGTAGGTGCGATGATGGTTATGGTCGGTATAGAACTGTGCAAATTCGCCCGGGACCTTAGATGGAACCGTGAGTTATTGCCGGCCGCAGCTACTGTGTTGGGGTCTCTCGCGGTCAATATGGCTCTCGGCTTCGTCGCCGGGCTTGCCGTCCACTACCTGCTTGTCTATATATCCAAGAAGGCCGTTACTTCCGAAAGATAGAAATCAGGCGCTTCGCCGCCCGCCGTGTCTTGGCCAGTGGTGAAGGCGCCGGAGGCGAGCGGAAAAAGCGTGATTGAAGTCAGAATTTCCATGGACGATTTGACTCGTGAGCATATATAATAGATGAGAGCACGCATTTCAGAGGATTCGGAAGGGTAAATATGGCAAGTAAGAGTGAAAAAGACGCGAGGGATGATGATGTTGGAATGCAAGGCGACGGCGTTGGCGAAAAGATAGAGACACCCGGCATCGCCATTCCGCTTGACCTCAGTCCCGTTCAGCTCATCAAGGCAGACACAAAAGACGGTAAAACCGCTGAAGCATCATATCGCATGCCGCCGGGCAAGGGCCTTTTTCCTGCAATCGTCTTCATTCACGGTGGCATGCTGTTTCAAGCCGCAGACAAAAGAGAGGAGGATTTGGTTTCAAAGCCGATCCACACCCGTTTTTTATCTTCCGGCTATGTAACGGTCGCATCTACTTTCAGAACCTTCAGGGAAAATCCTTCGGACCCGGGGCGTATTCACGACAGTGAGGCGATTATCGAGCATATCAAGAAGCTACCTCAAGTCGACCCCGACAGCGTGGCGGTGTTCGGAGGAAGCGGGGGCGGAGACTGCGCCCTGCAGTTGGCCGGCAGAATTGACCTGGCGGCCATTGTGGCCGGCGAGCCGGCAACGATACTGCTTGCCCGAATGCTGCCGCCGCCGGACCAGAAGAACAGGGGCGAAGTTATGAAAAAGGTGCATAAATACTACACAAAGGAAAACGAAAGGCTGGTCAAGGAGACGATAGCGAAAATAAGGTGCCCGGTGCTGATACTGCACGGCGACCAACATCCTTTGAAGTACATCAACTTCGAGATCATCGTTCCGGAACTGAAGGCCGCGCACAAGGATTTTGAGCTAAAAGTCTACCCCGGGATGAGGCATGGATTCTATTGGGGGAATAAGGTTGGTCCGGAAGTGGTGAATGACATATTCAATACATCGGCGCAGTTCCTCGCAAAGCACATCCGAACAAAGCCAACGCCGATAAAGTTCGATTAGATTCCGACGCCGAGAAGGGTCAGGACGGCGCACTTAGTCGACCAAACGGCGCGGCAGGTAAAGTTTAAATTTTAACCGCCAGAGGCGGTCCGCCCCCCCGACCATTTTTTTTCAAAAAAGGCCGTGGGGCGAAAATGTTGAACGGCTTTTTCTTTATGCGACAGGGGGATATGTCAGCGCAGCGTGGTTCAAACACCGATAGTTTGAAACGCGGAGGCATTTGAAAAATGAAGCTTAGGAAGGCTTTGACTTGGTTTCAGCAGCGCTCCCTTGCCTTCAGAAGTATAGTGGGCCTGGCAATGGTTGTTGCTATTGGCGTTTTTGACACCCTCACCGGCCCGGAGATTGGCTCTTCAATCTTCTACTTGGCTCCGGTTGTTCTCGTCAGCTGGACAAACGGCAGATATTGGGGAGTCTTTATGTCTATGGTTGGCGGCCTGGTGTGGTTCGGGGCCGATCAAATCACAGGTCAGGTATACACGCATCCCCTGATTCCGTATTGGAACATGACTATACGGGTAGGATTTTTCGTGATCACAGCCTTACTCCTTGCACGACTGAAGCTGGCTTTGCTTAGGGAACAGGAATTATCCAGGACAGATTCCCTCACTGGAGTCAACAACTCGCGCCACTTCTTGGAAATTGCGAATGGCGAGTTAGAGCGGTGCCGCCGATATGGGCGTCCGCTTACTCTTGTGTATATAGATCTCGATAACTTCAAAGCCGTTAACGACAGCCTTGGCCATATAACAGGCGACTCGCTTCTCCGAGAAGTAGCGCGATGTATTGGAAGTAATGTCCGCAAGATTGATCTCGTAGCGCGGCTCGGTGGAGATGAATTCGCGGTTCTGTTGCCTGAAACCGGTTTCGAAGAGGCATCTTTTCTTCTTTACCGATTGCAAGGTGTGCTGCTTGGCGTGATGCGGGATGGCAAATGGCCGGTTACCTTCAGCATGGGAGCCGCCACTTTTGTTACGATGCCCTCTTCTGTGGAAGAAATCATTCGGGAAGCCGATAGGTTGATGTATTTTGTAAAGAATAGTGGGAAGAACTCCATCCGACATGAATTGATAAGAAAGACTGCCAGCGTGTCCCTTCAATAATATGACTTAATTGACTGACCAGTTCATTTTTGTCTCTCGGTCTCGCCAGTGGGCGTGAATTTAGACAGTGAAACAGGACTCTGGCCTGCAATAGCAGAAAGCGCAGCGTTCAGGATGCTGAGGTCGGCTCCCCCGGAGGGGGTAAAGTTGAAATTATAGCCGCCAGAGGCGGTCCGCCCACCCCGAGTTTTTCTCCGCCTGCAGCGGAGAAAAAGTAGAGCAGGTGAATGAAGAAAGGCCGGGGAACCTGCGACACCTGGCTAAGGCGGAGGATTTGCTCACCTGCGGTCACCTGGTCCACTGTTCACCTGTTCAAACCTCTCGGCGTTGGCCCGGCGGCGCAAGTTAATCTCTGATGCAATCTGTCTCAAGGTGCGAGGCGAGTTTGAAACTATGGCCAAGATGCTCAGCGGGCTGATCGCGGGTATGGACAAACGCGGATCGTAAAAGCGGATTGAAGCCGTGCAATAGACAACTACACAGTTTGAACCGACGGGGGAGAGACTGAATGCAGGCAAAATGGGACAAGATAGAGCGGCGATACAGGCGGCGCCGGGAGGCGGGCAAACCTGGCTGGACGGATCAGGCAGCTTACGCTCGCGAGGAGCAAAGCCTGAAGGACTTCCTCTCCCGCAACCACATTGCTCCTGCCGGAAAGTTTCTGGAACTGGGCTG
>Ga0111219_1036_pt1 | contig 14195 bp, 14 predicted proteins | sample DeeMarSWOR152_54_FD_80368 | JGI IMG/M metagenome (GOLD analysis project Ga0111219, IMG submission 80368) | Planctomycetes bacterium DG_23
TTTTATGTTTGAAGCCATAAGCAAAAGTATGGATGCGGCGCTCAGAAAATTGCGTCTGCGCGGAAGGCTTACGGAAAAAAACATCCGCGATGGTATGCGCGAGGTGCGCACCGCTCTTCTGCAGGCCGATGTCAACTTTCAGGTGGTGCGCGACTTTATAGATAAAGTAACCGAACGCGCCGTGGGCGAGGAGGTGCTGCGCTCCGTTTCCCCGGGCGAGCAGGTGGTGAAAATCGTGCAGGATGAACTTGAGGCCTTGATGGGGCCGGCGGATGCCTCCATACCCTTTGCCGAGCGGGGGCCTACGATTTTGATGCTGGCCGGGCTTCAAGGCTCTGGAAAAACCACCACCTGCGCCAAGATGGCCCTATATCTCTCCAAACAGGGCAAGCATCCTATGTTGGTGGCGGCGGATGTGCGTCGACCCGCGGCCATAGACCAACTTGAAGTGCTGGGCGGGGAAATTGAAATACCGGTCTATCTTGACCGAAATGCCACGCCCATTGATATATCCTCAGGGGCAATCCGTACTGCGCAAAAAGAAGGCGCCGATGTGCTCATACTCGATACCCAGGGACGCCTCCATATAGATATGGAGATGATGAACGAACTCAAGGAACTCGCCCGCCGCATAAAACCCCATCAAATTTATCTGGTGGCCGATGCTATGACCGGCCAGGATGCGGTAAATAGCGCCGATGCCTTTAATAATCAACTGGAACTCGACGGCGTCATCCTCACCAAACTGGATGGAGATGCCCGGGGCGGCGCCGCCCTTTCCATCAAGGCCGTCACCGGTAAGCCCATCAAATTCGTGGGCACCGGCGAGAAACTCGACCGCTTGGAGGAATTTCATCCGGGCAGGATGGCCAGCCGCATCCTGGGGATGGGCGATGTGGTGACCCTGGTGGAGCGGGCTCAAGCGGCCTTTGATCAAGAGCAGGCGGCCAAACTGGAGGAGAAGGTCCGCAAGGCCACTTTAACCCTGGACGACCTCCTGGGTCAGATGCGCCAGATGCGTAAGATGGGCCCTTTGAAGGAACTGGTGAGTATGCTTCCCGGGGCGGGTAGATTTCTTCCTGCGGATATGGATTTTGACGAAACACAACTCACCTCCATTGAGGCCATCATCCAATCTATGACGCCCCAGGAGCGGGCGCATCCGGAGATGATAGACCTGAGCCGCCGCCGCCGCATCGCCCTGGGCAGCGGCACCCAGCCCCAGGAGATAAGCGGGCTGGTAAAGCAGTTTCGCCAGATGCGCGATATGATGAAACTGGCCAGTCAGGGAGAAAAGGTGGACCTCTTCGAGGCCGGGATGCCCGGGCGTATGCCCAGACGCAAGATGCGCTCCAAGCGTAAGAGGAAAAAGGACCGCAAAAAGAAAAAGCGCCGCTAAGAGGCCGCTGGAATATTCCGGAGGCATAGATGTCCCAGGAAGAAAAGAAAAAGGTGGATGAGGAGTGGAAGAAAGAAGTTCAAGAAGAAAAAGCGAGACTCGCCCAGGAGACCGAAGGTAAAAGGGAAGAAAAGGAGCCTCTGCCCCAGGCCAATTTTGCCCTATTTCTTTCCGGGCTTGCTACCGAGGCCCTCATTTATCTGGGGGAGGTGGAAAATCCTCTGACCAAAAAGAAAGAAAAAAATCTCCAGCGCGCAAAATATTCCATAGACCTTTTGAACATCATCGAGGAAAAGACCAAAGGCAATCTGAGCGACCAGGAAAAGGCCCTGCTGGAACAACTGCTTTATGACCTGAGGATGCGCTTCGTAAAGGCGAGCGAGAAGTAAAAAAATGCGCCCCTGGGAAAAAGGGGCGCTTTAAGAAGGAAAATCCACAAATAACCCTGCCGGCCGGCAGGGAGGAATTAATCCTCCTCAAATTGAATGACCTCCACCGGGCACTCTTCGGCGGCCTGGCGAATGCACTCCTCGTTGGCTGCCAGGTCAGCATCTTCTTTTACCTGGGAGTTTTCCTCGCCCAGTTCAAAGACCTCCGGGCAGCTATCCTCACAGAGCCCGCAGAGGGTGCAACCCTCTTCAATCCAAACTCTCTTTATGGCCATTTTCACCTCCCTCTAATCCACAAAGTGCCACTTGAAAGAAAAAAATGCCCGAAAGGTTAAATTTTTTTTCTGCCTCGCTAAGAAATGGCGAAGCAAAATTATACAACGCTAAAGGCACGGTGCAAGAAAATTTTCCCCCAAAAATGCAATTTATTTTAATGGGCGGCTGTGCTTCCCGACACAACTTCCCTTTGCGTAAGTTTTTGCTAATAAATGAGTTAAATTGCTCCGCCGCCGCAAGAGAGCCCAAAGAATTCGCTGCGCATTCCCGGGCTTTGAAATTTATATCGCCCAAAACTCAAGGCCAGAGCAAAAAGTTTCTCCAAAGCAAAAAAATGCTTCACTCCTCAGCAAAAAAGTTTTGCAAAAATTCTCTTGACAGGTTATTTTCTACTTTATATCTTATAAAGTGTAAAATATATAATGAAAATGCCCGGCGGGGGCTTAAAACCACTCACAAATCAAGATATAGCCCTCGTCGGGTTGTCCTATTTGAGGATTGGTGATGAGGCCGAGAAAACTATACCGGGTCGGCGAGGTTATGCGGTATTCCGGCCTCTCTCGCCAGACCATCCACAACTATACAGTACTCGGCCTCATCACCGAAACCGAACGCACCCCCGCCGGTCATCGCCTCTATGACCATAAGGTCTTCAGTATCCTGAACAAAATCGAACGCTTGAAAAAAAACCATACCTTGAAGGAGATTCGGGAAATCCTGAGCCACGAGGATTGAGGCCAGGTAGCGGCCGGCGAAGGTAAACTTTTGCCTTCGTCGGCCGCAAGAATCAGGGAGCGGCTGTGAAAGATACCTCACCGGATTTGCTCGATTTGTGGCGGGCCTTTAAGAAAAGCGGTAGCGAAAATCTGCGCAACCAACTGGTGGAAAGTTATCTCCCTTTAGCCCGGCGCGCCGCCCGCCGCCTGGCCTCCCGCCTTCCCCATACCAGCAGGCTGGAAGATTTAGAAAGCGCCGCCATCGTCGGCCTTCTGGACGCTATCCATACCTACAACCCCTCCACTGGCGTATGGTTCTGGTATTTCGCCCGGCCCCGTATTGAAGGGGCCATCCTGGATGAACTACGCCGCCAGGACCCGTTCCCCAGACGCCACAGAACCAAACTGAAGAAACGCCGCGCCCAACTGCAAAAATTGGAACATTCCCTGGGCCGGCGCGCCCATCCAGACGAGGTGGAAAGCGCCCTGGGCCCCTCTTCCCAAAAGGATGTTTTCTTAAATGCGGCCCCGGTCTCACTTGCGCACAGCGGCAACTTCTCCGAAGGGGATGTCTTTGACCCCGTGACAACCATTGCCGATGAGAAAGAAAACGAGCCCTGGCTGCCTCTTTACCGAGGAGAAATAAAAGAGTTAGTAAGTAAGAATCTTTCGCCCACCGAACGCATCGTCATCCTCTCTTATTATTTCAAAGAAAAGAGTATGAAAGAGATTGGCCGCAGTTTGGGAATTACGGAGTCTCGCGTCTCCCAACTCCATTCCCAGGCCCTGAGCCGTTTGAAACGCAAATTCTCCCGCAGAAAAAACGACCTTCTCTGAGTGCCTCCAGCCCGCAAAATTCCTTTATCTATTTTTTCTCTCGCTATATAATATTCGTCACTGGTCATCAGTCATTAGTCATTCGAATGACGAGTTACGAATGACGAGCGAGGGAGGTCTCTATGAAATTTGTCAAGATGCAGGCCACGGGCAACGATTACATCCTGATTGAAGACCTGCCTGCCGGCCGTGCCTGCCGGCAGGCGGGCAGGCAAGGCCTCCAGCGAAAAGTGGCTCGTCCGGCCACCCTGGCCCGCAGCATATGCCAGAAGCACTTTGGCGTGGGTGCAGACGGCCTCATCCTCATCCTTGCGCCGTCGCCAAAGCGGCTCTGGCGCGTCGGCGACAAATCCAGAGTAGCGGACTTCAGGATGCGCATCTTCAATCCCGACGGCTCCGAGGCCGAGATGTGCGGAAATGGCATTCGCTGTCTGGCAAAATTGGTCTATGAGCGCAAGTATACCAGGAAGAAAAAACTGGCCATAGAAACCGCCTCCGGCATTCGCGCTTTGCGCCTTTTTACCCGGAAGGGCAAGGTCTTGCGAGTGGAGGTAAATATGGGCCTGCCCGGCTTAGAGCGAGATGAAATCCCTATGCGGGGCAAGGGAAGCCCGGTTTTGGCAGAGCCGGTACGGGCCCTGGGCAAGACCTTCACCGCGGCCTGTCTTTCTATGGGGAATCCGCACTGCGTTATCTTCCGGAAAAACATCGCCTCATTTCCCCTGGAAAAATACGGCCCGGCGATAGAGAATTCGCCCCTTTTCCCCCAGCGCACCAATGTGGAGTTCGTTAAGTTGCTGAATAGAGGCGAAGTGGAGATGCGCGTCTGGGAGCGGGGAGTGGGCGAGACCCTGGCCTGCGGGACCGGAGCGGCGGCAGTGGCCGTGGCCGGGTGCTTAACCGGGCGCACCAATAGAAAAATCCAGATTCATCCCTGCCTGCCGGCCGTGCCTGCCGGCAGGCGGGCAGGCAAGGTTCCAGGCGGCGACCTGGAGGTTGACTTTCGCACCGATGGTTGCGTTTATCTCACCGGCGCGGCCGAGGTGGTCTTCGAGGGCCAGTGGCTCAAGTAGCCCCATTTCGGTCACTCGTCACTCGGAACTCGTCACTGAAGGCTGTAGGCGCAAAATTTTCCGTCATTCGAGTGACGAATGACGGATGACTAATGACGAAAGCGATAGCTGGCTTCTCTCTGGTTTAATATTTGCCGTCAACTTATGGCGCATTCCCACCGAAAACGCTGGGGCGGCTCATACCTGAGCCTCAGGAAGGGCCTCCCCATACTTCATCTTTTTGGCTCGCCTCGTGAACTGGGCCTGGCACATGGCCGGATACTCTCCGCTCAGATTGCTCGCCTCAAGAAAAAATATCTGGAGAGACTTTTCCGCCAGGGTTATGCGGAAGATTCCGTGCGCAGGCTTTGCGCAGGGATGGAGAAGTTTCTTTCGCGTGAATTTCGTCAGGAACTTGAGGGGATGGCTCAAGGGGCCGGGCTTCCTTTTGAGGACATTCTCCTTTTCCACACCTTTCTGGATATCTTCAAAGTTATGTGCTGCTCCACCTTTGTGCTGGCCCCGGAAATCGCCCAGGGCCGCGTCATCTTCGGCAGAAATCTGGATTTCCCCACCCTGGATGTGGCCCATCTGTATAGTCTGGTCATCGTTTATCATCCAGATGAGGGAAATAGATTCTTCTCGGTGAGTTGGCCGGGCATTGCCGGGGCGCTTTCAGGGATGAACGAAAACGGGCTGGCCCTGGCGGCGATGGAGGTCTTCCAGGACGAGACCTCACTCGAAGGCGAGCCCTATGTCCTTTTATTTCGCCGTATCCTCCAGACCTGCTCTCGCATTTCCCAGGCCCAATCTCTGGTGGAAAACTCCCCCCGTACCACCGCCAATAACCTGATGCTGGCCGATAAATCGGGCGAGGCTTGCCTGCTGGAGATAACTCCCCGGCAAGTTTCTGTGCGCTATCCGCAGGATGGCCGACTTATGGCCACCAATCATTTCCGCTCCCCTGGTCTTTATCAGCAGGTGGATTCCTGGCGCTACGACACTATGGCTCAGATGATAGAGAGCCGCCGCGGCAAGATTGACCTTGACTTCGCCAGACAAATCCTGCATCAGGTGAATTTAGGGGAAATCACTATGCAGAGTATGATTTTCCTTCCTCAGGAAGGAAAAATGTGGCTTTCCCTGGGCACGCCGCCCACATCGGGCGGGCCTTATATTCCTGTGGAGGTGGCCGAACTTTTTTCTGCCAAAAAAGGGCGAGAGATAGACTCTGGGAACCCGCCTGCCTCAGCGGGCGGCGGGCAGGAAGGGCGAAAACACATTAAATAGGGAATGCAGTCAGGCCATCAGTGGCCGCCCAGGCCGTCGCCTGGAAAAGGAGCGTCTTTTCTATTCGGTGACCTCCACCCCTACGAAGGTCACATCGTCCTCAATTTCCCCTTCGCCTTTGAGCTGCGCCCTCGCCGGCGCTTTTTCCAGAATATCCTTAATGCCCAGTTCATAAACGCTCAGCACCGCGTGCCGGAAGGCATCCGTACCCTTGATGCCCTCGGCAAATTGAGCGTTATCCACGCCGTCAGTATAAAGGATGAGTTTATCGCCCTTGGCCAGGGTTAACTCGGCAGAGAAGTAATCGTTCTCCATAATTCCCAGGAGTCCCCCCTCTCCTTCCTGAAGTAATTCCCACTTTCCTTGCGCGTGCACCAGGAGCGGATAAGGATGGCCGGCCCGGGCATAGGAGAATCGCTTGCTGCGGAAATTCAACAATCCATAACACATGGTAACAAAGAGACTCTCCGAAAGCGTCTCGGCCATTATGTCCCGGTTCAAATTATAGAGAACCTCTTCGGGCGGGAGGATGCGATAGCTCTTGCCGGAGATTTCCTTGGCCACCACGCCTTTTTTGATGAATATGGTGAGAAGCGCCGCAGGAACACCATGCCCCATTACATCGGCCACATAAAATCCCACATGCTCCTCGTCCAGGCGAAATATATCGTAAAAATCGCCAGTCACCCGGCCGCTGGAGACGAACTTGGCGGCAAAAACAACTCCGGGAAGTTGCGGAAACTCCTTGGGCAGGAGGCTTCCCTGTAATCTCCTGGCCAGCGCCAATTCCCGGTCCAACCGCGCATAGGTATCGGCCAGGCGGCGGTTGATGGCGGAGACCTCGCGATTACTCTCTTGCAGTTGGTCCTGCAGATTCTTAATGCGTAACAGCGCCTTAATGCGCGCCAGGAGCTCCTGGGGATGTATGGGCCTTTCTATGCAATCATCGGCACCCAGTTCCAGGGCTTCGATCTTGGCCTTACCGGCACCTGGTTCCACAATCAATATGAGCGGGATGAAGGAAGTGGCCTCACTGCTCTTGAAAAGTCGGGTGAAATCGGGCCCGGATATGTCTGGAAGGGCGCTGGTAGCCACCACCACATCTGCCTTTGCATCTTTGACCCTGCTGAGCGCCTCTGCTCCGGTGGAGATAAATTCTTCTTTAAAGAAGCCTCCAAAGGCCCCCTGGGGGAATTCCTCTTTTCGGCCCACAAGGAGGAGTCTCGCCTTTTCTTCGCTCATTTTCTCCTGCTCCTTAGGGGAGAAGCGCTCGTCATTGGTCATTCGAATGACGAGTGACCCGTTCAGGACTCCGAAAGAGCCCTTCAGGGCTCTGAGGAACGAGTTACGAGTAACCTTCCTTTCCGTCCGACGCGACACTGCCTCCGGGAAAACCACCAGTTTCCGCCTTAAAAATCTCGCGGCGGGCATCCTGAAACTGCCGCCTTACCTCCCTTATATCCAAAATTCCCAGAATCCCAAGAAATAACGCGCCCAGCGCCACCGCGGCCCAGAAGATGGCGAAAGTCAACGGATTTCCAGGCGAAAAAAAATTTACGCCCCAGAAGAATAGTACCGCCACTATGACAACCCCTATCGCCCCTACCAGGCGCCTTATGCATTGAGCGCGGGAGACAAAGCCTTTGGGCCGACTCTTGGCCTCACTGAATCTGTGCATCTCCCAGACAAAAAAGGCCACACCGGCCAGAGCTATACCCCCGCAGAAAATTCCCGTTACCACTATGGGGGACGCCACTGCCCCGCCTCCTCACCCCGTTCAGGAACTTCTTCTTTCCAACGCCTTCAACATCCTCTCCAGAAGTTCCAGGGGAAGCCCCACCACATTACTGAAACTCCCCTCTATTTTCTTTATGAATCTATCGCCGGACTCCTGAATGGCGTAGCCCCCGGCTTTATCCAGGCCCTGGCCCGAGGCCACATATTCTTCTATCTCGCTATCGGAGATCTGGGCCATAGTGACCTGGGTGCGGTCATAGGCTATGAGCCGGTCGCCGGTAGCTGTATCTATGAGACAAATTCCGCTTATCACCCAGTGGGTGGTGCCGCTAAGTTCCTTCAAGAATTCTATGGCCTGCTCAGTATCCTCGGGCTTGCCAATCACTTTATCTCCCAGACTAACCAGGGTATCTGCGGCAATAACCACAGCGTCTGCCGCCTGGTCCACCACCTGGCGCGCCTTGGCATAGGCCTCGGCCTCGACCATAATCTCCGGCGGCTGTTGGTGCAGTTTTATCTCGCCCAAAACCGGCTCAATCACCTCGAACTCATAGCCGGCCTCTTTCAGGAGTTCCTTTCGCCTGGGGGAGGAGGATGCCAGAATAAGCCTTTTCAACGCTTTCTCCTTTCTACCTGAGGGGGCTACTCTTTGCGCAACCGTCCGCATAATTATAGCAGACCTCAAAAGTTTGTCAAGTTATTAAGTGCGTCAGGAAACTCACCCGTCAATGCTGCCCAAGCATTTTTGTTTTTTTCATTTCGGTTGACAAGTATTCCCCTTACTGCTATAAAGTTTGAAATATTTATGGATTCAACTATGCTCGATATTCGTTTCATAAGGGAAAATACTGCCCTGGTAAAAGAGGCCTTGCGGGCCAAGGGCGAAAAAGTGGACACTGACCACCTCCTTGACCTGGAACAAAGACGCCGCAAGTTTTTGAGCCAGTCCCAGAGCCTTCGCCACAAAAGAAACCAGGTCAGTGAGACCATCGGCGAGATGAAATCCCGCGGCGAGGATACTTCAAGACTCATCCAGGAGATGCGCCAACTCAGTGAAAAGATTAAGGCCCTCCAGCAGAAGATTTCCAGGCCCCAGGAAGAAATGAAGGATATTATGTGGCGCATTCCCAATATCCTGGCACCGGATGTGCCCCGGGGCGAGCGCCTGGAGGATAATGTGGAGGTACGCCGCGGCGGACCTTCGCGCCACTTTGATTTCAAACCCAAGCCTCACTGGGACCTGGCCCGGGCCTTAGGTCTAATCGATTTTGAACGGGCGAGCAAAGTAGCCGGCACAAATTTCCCCTTTTATCAAGGCGCCGGCGCACTCCTGGAGCGCTCTCTTATAAACTTTATGCTCGACCTGCACACGCGTGAACAGGGCTACACCGAGCTTCTACCCCCATTTTTGGCCAGTTCAAATAGCATGAGAGGCACAGGCCAACTTCCCAAACTGAAAGAGGCTATGTATGAATGCGAAAGGGACGATTTCTTCTTAATACCCACCGCCGAGGTGCCCCTCACCAATATGCACGCGGGCGAAATCATCCCGGCCGAGCAACTTCCGCTCAACTACACCGGCTGCTCGGCCTGCTTTCGCCGCGAGGCCGGTGCCTCTGGCAAAAAAACCCGAGGCCTGGTGCGCCTGCATCAATTCCATATGGTGGTGATAGTGAAGTTTGTCCGCCCGGAAAATTCTGATGCGGAACTGGAAAAACTGGTCGCCGATGCCGAAGAGGTGCTCAAGCGGCTGGAACTGGAGTATCGGGTGATGAAACTTTGCTCCGGGCAACTCTCCTTTGCCGCATACAAATCTTACGCCCTGGAGGCCCACGCGCCCGGGCTGGGCCGTTGGCTGGAGGTCTCTTCCCTGGCCCATTTTACCGATTTCCAGGCCCGCCGCCTCAATATCCGCTTCCGCAATCAGAGCCAAGAGGTGCGCTTCGTCCATACCTTAAATGGCGCAGCCTTAGCCCTACCCCGCACGATGGCCGCTATTCTGGAGCAATATCAGAGGAAGGACGGCTCTGTGGAAGTCCCCGGGGCCTTAGGCCCCTTTATGCACGGGAAGGAAGTAATTAGATGACATTGCAACTTGTGATTTGAAAGGAGGAAAAATGCCCACGCTTTTCGATAAAGTTTATGGCTGTATTGCCGGCTCCAACTGCGGCGCGGCGTTTGCCTATCCCACCGAAGGGATGAGTTATGAAGCGATAGTCTCTAAATACGGCGAGGTTAAAAACTTTGAAACCGTGGTGAAGAAAGAACGCCTGAAGAAAAAGTCCTGGGGCCCCGACTGGCACACTAAATCTATGGAGCACATAGCCGGGATGACCGAGGATGGCATTGAGCGCCAGCGCTTAGTCTCCACCGCCATTATTGAAAAAGACGGCCGCGTTACCATAGAGGATGTGGCGCGCATCTGGGTGCGCGATATCACCCCGGATAAGTTCGGCTATCTCTTGGGTAATCAGGACCAGATTATCTATTATCTCTTTAAGGCCGGCTTCCCCCCGCCGGATGTGGGCCGCTATGTGCCCTGGCCCGGCCTCATCGGCACCTCCAAAATGGTGCACCCCATCGGAATTATAAATGCCTGCAATCCCCGGCAGGCGGCGCTCGATGCCTTTGATGTAACCAGACTCAGGGACACCCGCTTCCGGCCCAAAAATTTCTCCATAGAGGTCGCCGGAGCCATCGCCGCCGCCACCGCCGAGGCGATGAAACCCAAAGCAACCGTTAATTCCATAATAGATACTGCGCTCGGCATCCTTTCCGAAGAGCCGCGTCAGGAATTAAAAGAAAATCTCGATATGGCCAGCGAACACCCGGATGTCTCTGAACTGCGCGTGGCTTTCTACCAGAAATATGTCGGACACAATGGTTCTAATGCGGTGGAGGCGGTATCCGAGGCTCTCGCCTTATTTCTGGTGACCGATGGCAATGTGGAGATGTCCATAAGGGGGGCGGCGAACTTTGGCCGCGATACCGAATGCATCGCCTGCACCGTAGGAGGCATCGCCGGGGCCCTGCGCGGCATTGAGGCCGTGCCCCAAAAATGGGTGGATACCGTGGAGGCCGCGCTTCGCCAGGATAAATACACGGTCAGCAATCGCTCCCTCAAAGAGACGGCCGAAGGTCTCTATCAGGCGCTAAAGAATAATCTGGCCCAAATCCAAGAGCAACTTGATATGTGCGAAGCGCAGATGCAAGATTAAATCGCATTTGCGTTCTCACAGGAAGGAGGTAAGTTATGGCGATGAGCCGGCAGGAACTCATTGAAGCATACCGGGGTCTGCGCACCGCGGATGTGTGCGACGCCCTGGACGAACTCAATTTACGCGATGTGTGTATGATGTCCGACGAGATAAAATCAATAGTTCCGGGAAAAAGTTGTGCCGGGCCCGCGCTTACCGTGCGTCATATGCCCGCCAGAGTAACCGTGGGCCATATGTCGCCGGAAGAATACCGCGAATTTATGTCCTACTGGTATAGGGAGAAGATGCGCAATAGAGAAATTAAAGAAAAGGTGCGGCCCGGAGATATTTTGGTGGTTGACGACGGCGCAAGCAAGGTGAGTCTCTGGGGTTCGGCCATCTCTATGAATATGACCATAGCGGGCATCGCCGGAGTGGTGATAAACGGCGGGGCCAGGGACACTGCAGAACTCAGAATACAGGGCCTTCCCACCTTTGTCCGCTACACGATGCGCGAGACCTGCATCGCCAGGATGGAACTGGAATCCATCAATTCAGTAATAAATTGCGGCGATGTCAAGGTGGAGCCTGAGGATTTCATCGTGGCCGACGATGATGGGGTGTTGGTGGTGCCCAGGGATGTAGCCGAGGAGGCGGCGCGTCTTGCCCGTGGCACCCTGGATAGCGACAAAAAAGGCCGCCGCAAATCTTATGAAGCCTTAGGCTACGAAATTGACGAGACGGTAACCTAAGTTGTTCCTGCTGCTTCAGGATGCAAAGTGGGCTTCAAAGGCCTCTCAGAAAGGAGAGAAAGATGAAGGTTTTAGCGATTCAGACCAGTGCCAATGATGACGGCCTCACGGCCAGATGTGCCCAGACCGCACTGGAAGGCGCCCAGTCCGCCGGCGCGGAAATAGAACTGGTGCATCTAAACCAACTCAACATTAAACACTGCCAGGCCTGCGAAAGAGGCTGGGGCATCTGCCGCACCGAAAATAGATGCATAATTGACGATGACGACTTTGAGCCCCTGCGTCAGAAAATGAACGCCGCCGATGGGCTGGTATTTGCCTCTCCATCTTATTTCCAGGATATTTCGGAATCCGCCCGGCGCTTTCTGGACCGGCTCAGGCGCTGTGAGGCCCGCAGGAAAGATGGCTCGCCCCTCGGCGACAAACCCATTATCGGCATTGGTGCTGCCGGCGGTTCCGGCGCTGGCGCGGCAAATACTTCGCTCACCCTGGAAATGTATTTTCGCCGCATCGGCCTAAAAATCGCCGACCTTTTCCCCATCACCCGCTTTAACGCAGACTATAAACTTAAAGCCATCCACGAAGCGGGAAGAAGGCTCATCGCTAAATGAAGTGAGGAAATTCAATAAGTGCTTTTCGGCACCAGTAATTAATCGTCCCTGCCTGCCGGCAGGCAAGGCATCATTCGAATGACCCGTTCAGGACTCCGAAAGAGCCCTTCAGGGCTCCGAGGAGCGAATTTCGAGTGACGAGTGACTCCATTTATCCGTCGCGGCCTTCGTCCACTCTTTGTAAGAAGGCGTGGCGTAGCCCTTTGGTCCTGGGCCGAATCTTACCGTCGGCGATTGTTTCTTCGTCAATCTCCACTATCCCCAGCACCTCATCCCCGGTGCCGGTGAGGAAAACCTCATCCGCGGCGAACATCTCGTTTCTGCTGAAGGCCCGCTCCTCTACCGTAATACCTAATTCCCGCGCCGTTTCTATCACCAGCCCCCGGGTTATGCCCGCAAGTATCCTGGGGCTCAAGGGATGAGTCCGCAGCACACCGTCAATGACGGCAAATATATTAGTAGCCGCACCTTCAGTGACTGTGCCATCTTGCTGCACCAAAATGGCCTCATAAACGCCTGAGGAGACGGCCCTCTGACGCGCGAGGATATTGGGCAAGAGATTGAGCGATTTTATATCGCGGCGAAGCCAGCGGATGTCCGGGAAGGTAATGGCCCGCACGCCTTCAGTGAAAATCTCCGCAGGCCGTTCCGGGAATTCTCGCACGGTTATGAGGAAGGTGGGCTCAAGGCCTTCAGGGAAATTGTGTTTCCTGGGACACACCCCCCTGGTAATCTGCACATAAACCATCATCTTACTGAGGCCGCTTTTTTTGCAGGCGGCGGCAATGGCCTCCCGCACTTCATCTATGGAGATGCCGGTAATATTAATTTCTCCGAGACTCCTCCTGAGGCGCGCCAGATGCCGCTCCAGGGCCCACAGCCTCCCGTTGTAACTACGAATCACCTCATATACCCCGTCGCCGAACTGATACCCCCGGTCATTTACGGAGACCTTGGCCTCATCAATAGGAAGAAACTCGCCATTAAGAAAGGCAATCTCAGGCATTTTCCCCTCTTGTTAAATAAAGACTCGAACTTATCAGGTGAACTTTCCGGACAGTATGATAAGGTTCGCCAACCTGCCCCTTTGCGGCATAATCTCCGGTTTCAGCGAACTAATCTTTATATAATATCGGAACTTATCCCGTTTTCATTAGGCTTTTTTGAAAAATATAACCGACATCTGCAAAAATAGCTCTTCGTGAATGCTTGACTTATGCTTTTTGCCTGACGAATAAAGGGAAGACTTGCCCACGCTGATATTTTGTATATAATATCATCCCCACAGGAGGCCTTAATACCGAGAGGACAAATCATTATGGATATTGAAGACGCTAAAAAAATGTTCTTTTTGCTGCCTTAAACGATGAGGAAATTACCATCGTCCTAAACGGCGAGAAAATTACCCAATAAACAAGGAGACGCTTATGGGAATACTCAAATGCCCGGGGCAGGACCGGAGATTCTGGAAGCCGGGGGACATCTTTGAAACAGATTGTCCATCCTGCGGCCAAAAAATAGAATTCTGGAAGGATGATGTGAGGCAAAAGTGTGCCGGCTGCGGAAAAGAAGTGCTCAATCCGCGCCTGGACCTTGCCTGCGCGCAGTGGTGTCAGTATGCGGAAAAGTGCCTGGAGGGGCTTTCCCTGGAAGAACGCATCACCGCCGAGGCCTTCGGCGTTTTCCGGCAGTCCCCGGCCAGAATGGAGCATACCCTTGCGGTCTTAAGGTACGCCAGGGAGATTTTGGCAGCCGAAGGCGGAGACGCCCAGGTGGTGGTCGCCGCCGCGCTTTTGCACGATATAGGGATAATGCAGGCGGAAAGCAAATACCAGAGTAGCGAAGGATGCTACCAGGAAAAAGAAGGCTCAGCGATAGCCCGGGAAATCCTCACCCGCCTCGGCGTGGACGAGAAAGTCATAGATGAGGTCGCGGAAAT
>Ga0111219_1039_pt1 | contig 13768 bp, 13 predicted proteins | sample DeeMarSWOR152_54_FD_80368 | JGI IMG/M metagenome (GOLD analysis project Ga0111219, IMG submission 80368) | Planctomycetes bacterium DG_23
GTGATGCGGGTAGAAAGGCCATAACCGGGGTGGGCGCGCCCTCAGCCGCCGCAGGTATCCAGGAATGAAAAGGCATAGCCCCGGCCTTGGCAATAGCCCCGATGAAGAATAAGAGATAAGCACTGTAGGTGAGCCAGGTTCCCACCGCTACGGGAAAGGCGGCTGCGTCCATAGAGAGGCTCTTGGTCTCGCTCCAGAGAAGAATTATTCCCAGGAGCATAGCGGAGTCGGCAAAGCCCAGGACCGTGAAGGACTTGGCCGCACCGTAGGGCGCCTTCTCCCTGCCCATATTGACCAGGAGAAATAGCATTACCGTAACTATTTCCCACATTACGAGGAAAAATATGAGATTATTGGCCAGAACCGCTCCCAAGGAGCCGCTCACCGTCCAGAGCACATAGGCGTAATATTTCCCCTTGTCTTCAAATTTCCCCATAAATTCCACGGAGTATAACACCATTATGAGCCCGAAAAGGCCGATGAAAAGGGAGAGAAATGAGCCAAAATGGGTGAGTTTGAGCTGAGCGGCGATTTCAAAGTCGCCCAGTTTTAAGGCCCAGGGCAAACTCGCCTCGTGCCCCACCTTCCCCCACAGACTGACCGAGGCTATAAAAGTAACCACCGCCGCAACTATGGCCAGCGCAATCACTACCCTGCGGGCCCTCTTACCCAGAAGAAAGCATAAACCACCCGCAATCGCCGGAATCACAATGGGCCTTACCAGCAAATCCATAGCCACTTAACTAAACCCCCATCTCTTCTTTTATTCTTTTGGTTTTTTCCTGAGAGAGTTTCACCAAATCGGCGAAAGTCAAAATTTCCTCACCGGATTTCCGGTCCACTACTCTGGCCATACGCTCGGTGCAGGAATAGCAGGGGTCAATTGAGGCCAGGGTGATGGTGACATCAGACACGGTATAGCCGATGCAGGAGGCCTTGAAAGAGGGGACATTGTTAAAACTGGGCGCACGGATTTTGTGCCGCACCGGCCGGGGAGAGCCGTCGGAGCGCACATAATGAAAGGTCTCGCCTCGGGGGGCCTCCACATGGCCTACGCCCTCGCCTGCGGGAATTTCCCGCACCTCGGCACATATGGGGCCGTCTATCTGGGGAAGTCTCTCAGCGCACTGCTTTATTATCCTGGCGGCCTCCACGCACTCCAGGAGCCGCACCACCACCTTGGCAAAGACATCGCCTTCTTCCTGAGTAATGACATCCCAATCCACGAGGTCATAAGCAGCATAAGGGTCGTCGCGGCGCACATCTATGGGAACACCAGAGGCCCGCGCCGTGGGCCCGGCAACCGCGTATTTGATAGCATCTTCTTTAGTGAGGATGCCTATGCCTTTAAGCCGTGCGTGCAGCACCGGGTCATCCAAAACGGCCTTTATGAGCATATCCAGAGGCGGCAAAAATTCGTCAATCCCTTTTATAATCTCGGGCATAAAGGCATTATCAATATCCCGGCGCACCCCACCCACCCGGGCATTGGCATAATTTATCCGACTACCCGTGGTCATCTCCAGGAGATCCAGAATGGGGTCCCGATACCTCCACGCCCACATAAATACTGTATTGTATCCGATAAAATGTCCAGCCAGACCAAACCAGAGCACATGGCTGTGAATGCGCTCCAGTTCGTTTACCAGACTGCGCAAATAAAGCGCCCTTTCCGGAACTTCAATCTTGCCTATATCCTCTACCGCCTGTACATAGGCCAGAGGATGTGAGGCCGAGCATATACCACAAACTCGCTCCACCAGGAAAGGCACCTGGTCAAAGGTCTTATGCGTGGCAAGTTCCTCAATCCCCCGGTGGTTATACGAGGTGCGCCAGTCCATATCTACTACCGTCTCTCCCTCCACATAGAGTTGGAAGAATTCCGGCTCTTCCTGAAGTGGATGATAAGGCCCCACCGGGATTAAACATCTATGGCCTTTTTTATGACTCACTTACTTCTCCTTTTTCTTTCTCTTCAGCACTTTCTCCTGAGTCGCTCTCACTGACTGGCTTAACGCGGCCCGGCCCGGGCGGTTCTCGGCGCTGGCTGTAGTCCCGCCTGAGAGGGTAGACCCCCTCAGGCCAGTCATCCGCCAGTATCAGCCGCCTCATATCTGGATGGCCCCTAAACTCTATTCCCAAGAGGTCGTGCATCTCCCGCTCTATCCACTGCGCAGCCGGAATAATAAGACTGATGGAGTCTATCTCAGGAAAAGGCTTTGCCGCTCTTGTCTTTACCGTAACCACAATATCTTGCTTATCAAAAGGAAAATGATAAAGAACTTCAATGTAGTCGCGGCTATCCAGACCCGTCGCCGTGGCGAAACGACCTTTCATATCCTCAAACAGCACCCGCACCACCTCCAGCACATCCTCGGGCTCTACATAAATGAAGGCTCGGTCGGGAAGCGGCTGGTCAATTCGGATGACCTTGGGCCCCAGCCTTTCTTTTATCTCGTCAATTACGCTACTCTCGGTCATATCAATTTCTCAGAGCGCCTGGAGGGCCTTGACCACGCCCAAAATCATGGCCTCAGGCTTGGGCGGACAGCCCGGAATATAAGCGATAATGGCGTTGGGGTCCACCTCTCGGATAGCCTCATCCACCGGCCCGGCAAAGTGATAGGCATCCTTAAATATGCCGCCGGTGCAAGCACAGGCACCTATGGCAAACACCACGCAGGGCTTGGGCGTCTGGCGATATATCTCCTGCAGGCGAGGCCTGGCCTGACGGGTGCAGATACCAGTAACCAGCAGGGCATCAGCGTGCCGGGGACTGCCCACTAAAATCACCCCGAAACGCTCCACATCAAATCTCGGCGTAAGTAACTCCAGAATTTCTATATCGCAGTTATTGCAGGCCCCGGTATTTACATGATAGACCCAGGGCGACTTTTTCAAAGCCTTAAGTTTAAGGCTCATCTACTACTCCTTAATACCCCTTGAGCGCCAGCAGCACTGCTATTAACGCTATCGGAAACAGCAAAAACCAGAAAAATCTCACTGCCTGGTCAATCCTAAGGCGTGGATTAGTATTTCTTATAAGTGTAAGAACCACAAGTATAATCACATATTTGATTACAGAGGTCAAAAGTCCTATACCGCGAAGGGCAAATCCTCCCCAGAATACCGTGATGAGGAACATTGGAAGCACAATAAGGAGCATAGCCTTGGTGAGATAGAATAAGGCCAGAGGGGGCCCGGAATATTCCAAGAAGGGCCCGCTCATTATCTCGGTCTCGGCCTCAGCGATGTCAAACGGCACAAGGCCCAGTTTGGCCTGGATGCAAATTATAGCAATGAGAAAACCTATTAGAGCCGAAGGCTTAAGAAGCATCCAGCCGTGCTCTCCCTGAAACCTTATTATCTCACCCAGGTTCAGCGTTCCCACGGCGATAATCACCGTCACCAGGGCCAGAATAAAGGGAAGTTCATAGCCGAAGAGGAGTTTCATCTCCCGGCTTGAGCCCAGACCCGACTGGGGATTGCCCGAGGCCGAACCTCCCATAATAATGGCCAGGGAGGGAAGAACGAGTAGATAAATGACCCCAATCATATCGGCCACGAAACTTTTTCCCGGATTCCCGTTCACCATCCAGAGCACTGCCGCAGCCAGAGCCGCCCCCGAAAGCCCCACTACCGGCCACAGAAGAAAGCCCGTTCTCCTCGCCCCCACAGGAACTATGGTTTCCTTGCCCAAAAGTTTCATAATATCGGCAAAGTTTTGATACCAGGGAGGCCCCACCCGCCACTGCACTAAGGCCGTAATCTTGCGGTCCACCCACTTAGCCAGAAGGCCTAAAACCGCCGTGGCTACAAAAGAAACTATCAAAACGCCAAGAATCCACATAATTTCAGCGCCTCTTCACCGGATGACGGCCAGCCATATTGCTGCTCAAAACCAAAAGGCCTTCCTTCCGAAGTTCCTCCTCGTCGGCAAACTCAAGCGCACCAGAAGGACAGGTGGATACGCAGCGCGGCTTGAGACCCTGGGCAAGTTTATCCTTACAGAAATCGCACTTGCCCACCTGACCAGCTTTCAAATCCGAACTCAAAACCCCAAAGGGACAGGCATTAATACAGGACTTGCATCCTGTGCAAAGCATCAGACTGCGCCAGACCACGCCGTTCTCATCCCGATGCATAGCGTCATTGGGACACGCATCAACACACGCCGGCTCCTCACACTGTTTACAAATTATGGGGATAGTTGCGGCTGGGGCCTGGCCGTATTGCACACCGGGATAAAATATATGGCCGTAAAAACAAGCCGCTGAGCAACTTCTACATTCCACACAGAGGTCCAGGTTTAACATTACTCGTCTGGTTATCTTCTCCAAATTATTCTCCTCTTAAAAAATTTCGGGTCGGGGCCGTTCCTGACCCCGAACTGCCCGGTCAGGGCCGACCGGGCCCTGCAACCTGTGCTTCCCGTGCTTTGGTCAGATTGACCCGAGCCGGAGCCACTCTGATGCAGCCGGCTTCATCAATCCAGGAACTCAATAGTCTCTGGGCCTCCACAAAAGGAGCGCTGAGACCCACTACGCCTTGAGCATACCGCTTGCTCGGCTCCACCGGAAGCACTACCTCCATATCACCACTTTTTACCATAACTTCGTCTCCGACCCTGAGGCTGAGCCCTTGCGAATCCTGGGAATTCATATGAACCAGCGCTCTCGGCTCCATCGCAGAAGGCCAGCGCAGCCTCCGGGTGAGACTTCCTTCGATAAAATGAATCCCGGAGGGCTCGCAGATTAGCGTATGAGTTCCCTCTCGCTCTTCTCTATGGTAAGTCTCGGAAAGTATTTCCTTCAGGGGCTTCGTAGCCGGAATGCGCAAGAGTTCTTCGGTAATCTCGGCCTCCAGGGAACCTCCACCAAGCTCTTGGGCCAGCCCATCAAATATATCACCTGAAGCAAGAGCCCCTTTGGGCGGCGCAAGAAGTGTTTCAAGCCTCCTCTTTCTGCCGGAGCCATCCAGAACTGTGCCGGATTCCTCCAGGTATAGCGCCATCGGTATCACCACATCTGCAGTGGGCAGATTCTCTTCGTTGAAGCTGGCCGTCTGGGCCAGAAATTCAAGTCCCTCCAAACTCTGGCTTAAATGTTCCGGCAGCCTCGTGGCCAAATCTATACCCACGCTCAGAAGTCCTTTGATTTTTCCTTCCTGGATTTCTGAAAGAAGTGCACCCAGGGATCGCACCTTCAAGTTCTGCGCAAGCCGATATGCTCCTTGAGCATTTCCATAAAGAAGAAGAGGTAACACACCGCCTTTTTGCCGGGCAATCATCCCGGCCAGAGCGCCGATTTTTTCTGCGCGGGGATTTTTAGCCCAGCCCAGGGTAACCAGTAGTGCTACTTTTCCGGCCTGAGTCAATGTCTCCTGGCAAGCCCCTGCCGCCTCCGCAGCCACTTCCACCCCAACTTCTGGCAAAGCTTCCAGCAGGGCCTTATCCTCATCGCTTGCAAGGCCTTGAGCCACTTGGGCGAGGAAGGCATCTTCGCCTTCGGGTGGAAGCCCGTAGAAATCAACGGTGAACTCCGCGGTTTTCCCCCGATAGGAATCGGCCACCAAGAAACGATTGGCCCTGTCCTTGAAACGAAAATCGTGGACGGCCTTAGAGATGGGCGGATGGGAAGCAAAGGGGTCGCCAAGGGCCAAGAGGGCATTGCAATCCAATAAGTCTTCTTCTGCAAAAAGGTCGGCGCCGGAGGCAAAAAGCCCTTCGAGTATCCCCCGGTCTGAATGTGGCAAATAAACCGCAACATTTTCCGTCTTCAGCACATTTCGGGCAAAATGGACGGCCTTCAGGATGGTCTCACAAGGAAGATTGCCGTCAACCACCACTGCTACTTCCTGACCCAGGGCCTTCAGCCTCTGGGCAGTGTGAGAAATTGCCTCAGCGGTAGGGGCGGGGTTTCGCTCGTCACCCCTGCCTATATACGCTACATTGAGTCTATCGCGATGATAAAGGAGTTCTGCGGAAAGACTCCCGCGGCTACAGGCCCGCCCGTCTTCCTGTTTGTAAAAGGGAAAGGCCACATCCCGCTCGTGAAACTCCACTCCTATGGGGCAAAGAAGCGAGCAGAAAAGGCAGTGGCTCTCTTTTATATCTTTATCCGAAGACATCCGGGTAATCCTTTATTTTATCGTAGCAAATGTCGGGTCCATCCTTGCAAAGGTAATAGGGTCCTATATTGCATTTGCCGCACTTGCCCAATCCACAACTCATCTTGCGGTTCATTGATAGATAAATCTGAGTAGGCTCGTAACCCAGTTCCAGAAGACGGAGGGTGACGAATTTAAGCATAATCTCCGGGCCGCAGGAGATGGCTACGCTATTCTTAATATCAATATCCAGGTCGTCAAGCAGAGTGGTCACTAAACCTACATGGCCCACCCAGCCTGTGGCCGGGATATCGATAGTGGGGGTAAAATCCACTTTTTCCTGACTATCCCACTCGGCGTAGGATTTGCGATAGAGAAGTTCATCAGGAGTTCTCGCGCCGTATTTGATGGAAAGCCGCTTAAAATTTGGCTGAGCAATCAACACCAGGATGAGAGCCCTGAGCGGCGCCAGGCCCACACCTCCACCCACTATTAATACCTCCTTGCCCGCGGTTTCTTCAAGCGGATAGCCTTTGCCGAAGGGGCCTCGAATACCCAATACTTCACCCGGCGCACATTCGTGCAGGGCATCGGTAACCCGCCCGGTTTTGAGAACGGTCACCTCCACCTTTTCTTTATCCAGAGGTGAGGAAGAAGGGGTAAAGGGGGCCTCGCCCAGGCCGGGAACAGTAATCTGCACAAATTGGCCGGCTCTAAACTCTATAGGCTCTTCGGGCTTGAGCGCAAAGGTCTTTATGGTGGGCGTTTCCTCCACCACTTCCAGAAGTTCCGCATTGATTGGCGCATAAGGATTTTTCATTCGGCCAATTCCTTTATCACCTCACGGACATCGATAGCGCCGGAGCAGGCATCCTTGCATCTGCCGCAGCCGGTGCACCCAAAAACATCATACTTTTCCGGAGCCCAGCAATACTTGTGCAAAAAGCGATGCCTGAGCCGAGCGGCCAGCGTGGGCCTGGGCGTAGGCTTCATTCCCCCCACCCCGGCCATCTTCCCGTAATCGGCATACAAGCAGGAATCGTAACCCTTAACCCGTTCGCTCAAGCCTTCTCTATATTCGGTGGGCTGGTCGTAAAGGTAGAAGCAGTAGCAGGTGGGGCATATATGGGTGCAGGCGCCGCATTCCACACAAGGCACCACCAGTTTGTGCCACTTCTCGGATTCCTTCCCCTCGGTTACTATCTGGGCTATAGGCTTATCAAACTTGTAAGGGGCATTTTGCTCGTTCAGGGCGTCGATGGTCTTCTGGCGCATAGCATCACGCTGGGCCACCTGTTCATCACTTGCCTCTCGCATCAGGCCTTGAGCTTCTGCCAGGAGTTCCTCACCTCGCTCGGAGCCTGCCTCCACCACAAAGCCGGCCTCAATGGGCGAAAGATTAATATCAAATCCCTTTTCAGGATAAGGTGGGGTGCCTAAAACGGTGCAAAAACAGGAAGGGGCAATTTCAGCGCAGTCGGTGGTAATCATAACGGTATTTTTGCGGCGGGCGGCATAGAAAGGTTCCTGCACCTCATCCTCCAAAAAGATGAGGTCGAGGAATTCCAGGGCCCTCAAATCACAGCCCCTTATGCCCAGAACGGTAGGGAGACTCTCTTCCGGAATCTCCACCTCCCAGTGATAATCTCTTGAAGGATAGACTGCCACCCGCTCTCTGAGCGGGGCAAACACGGTTTTGGCGGGGACTGGAGAGCGGGCGATTCTAAGGCCCAGTTCCACTTTCTCCAGGTCGTCAATCCTGCCGAAGATATGTGCCTCATCGCGAAGATAGGAACCATAAAGCGCGCCGGGCGAGACCCGGCTAAGAAATTCCTTAAGGTCTTTTTCTGATACAAAATTTAACACCTGGTTCAATTTATACCTCTGGTAATACTCAGGAGACTGCGGAATGAGTTCGCTCTCTTAGAAAATAAAGCAGCGATTCCAGTTCTATTCCCAAATCTATCTGAGAAACCAGGACCTCTTCTGGCACGCTGAGGTTTACGGGGGCGAAGTTCAGTATCCCTTTGACCCCAGCGGCCACGGCCATATCGGCCACAGCCTGCGCAGACTGAGCAGGCACGGTAAGGATGGCTACCTCAATTCCTTCCTGCTGGATGAAATGGGCGAGTTCTTTAACATCCAGAATCTTAACCGAGCCGTAGGTCTTGCCTATCTTTTTAGGGTCGCGGTCAAAGGCCGCGGCTATGTCAAAATTTGCCAGTTTCAGCCCCTTGTAGGCCAGAAGCGCTGCCCCTAAATTTCCTACACCAATGAGGACACCCCGGTAAAGGCACTGACTGCTCATAACCGCAAGAATACTCTCTTTTAGTTCTTCGGCTTTGTACCCCACGCCGGGGGTGCCAAACTTGCCGAAATAGGCCAGGTCGCGGCGGACGCTGGCATCGCTCAGCCCGAGATGGCTGGCAAGATTTTCCGAAGAGATGCTCCCTGACGAAGCCTTGGGCATATTGGTCAAGGCGCGCAGATAAGTCAGGGTGCGCTTTACAGTCCTTTCCGGTATAGACCCCTTCTTCGTCAGCCTACTTCCCCCCGTAACTTACCAGAATACCTTAAGATTTAGAATATCAACAAAAGTTCGTGAAAACTATCACAAGCATAGGAAAAAAAATATTTCAGTGCACACACCAGTGTCAGGCCGAAAGCACAAAAAATACATTATATCACACTGAAAACACCTTGTAAAGTTTTTTTCCAAAAAAGATGCGTTTGGGAGCATTTTCTAAGCCTTTGTTAATTAAGAGGTTAAATTCACAAATGGAAAGGCCAAAAATTTTTGACTAAATAAGATTTTTTATGATTTTGCCATGTGCTCCTTTTTCAACAAATCCTCGGAAGTTCCTCTCCATAAGGCATATCCACTGTGCGCCTTCCCCCCACCTTCGTTTCCAGAATAACCCTGGCTACCAATGGACTTAGCACCTCACCTATTATAGAAGCCTCCTTGCCCAGGGGAGACTGGCGCATCTGCTTTAGAATTTTTCCGGCGCCCTTCCCTTCAACTATCGCCACCATCCGGCCTTCGCAGGCCAAACTTAAAGGGTCAAGGCCCAGCATCTCGCTTATGGCCTTGACACCTGACTTCAGCGGGATTTTATCTTCAAATAGCCGGATGGTAAGGCCCGCTGCGGAAGCAGCTTCATTCAGTACCGCAGCCAGCCCTCCCCGGGTAGGGTCGCGCAGGAAATGGACGGCCTGCCCGTTATCAAGTATATCTCGCACCAGTCCCCCCAGGGGGGCTACATCGCTTTCCACATCTATATCTAATTCGACCTGGTCCCGGGCAGCAATTACCGCCATGCCATGCTCGCCGATGGGGCCGGAAACCAGAACCTTATCGCCTTCTTTGATTAACGATGGCGAAAGATTTACGCCTTCGGCGACCACGCCTATGCCGGAGGTGTTGATATAGAGGCCGTCGGCGGCGCCTCTTTCCACCACCTTGATGTCACCAGCGACCACCTTTACCTCCGCCTGGCCGGAAGCTTCGGAGACGGCATCCACTATGCGTTCTAACTGGTCTATGGGAAATCCTTCTTCAATTATAAAAGACAAAGTGAGCCACAAAGGCCGCGCCCCGCTGGCAGCCAGGTCGTTCACTGTGCCGCACACCGCCAGTTTGCCAATATCGCCGCCTTTGAAAAATAAAGGTTTTACCACATAGGAATCCGTAGTGAAGGCAAGCCTGCCGGAAGTGACCTCTCCCCCTCCAGGCAACGGGGGGAGAACAGCGCTATCCTCAAGCCGGGCCAACACCGGATTATTTAGACGCTTGAGGATAAGGTCCTCAATGAGGCCGCGCATCAGACTTCCCCCACCTCCATGCGCCAGCAGTATCCGCTCATCCTTATGCACTATTGACATCGAACCCCTCCTATGCGCGCTCAAGAGGCGCGGGGGAGCGCTCATATTTGTAATGGGCAGCGCAGGTGCCTTCACTGGAAACCATACAGGGCCCTATTGCGTGCTGGGGCGTGCAACTGGTGCCAAAAAGCCCGCACTCTTCGGGCTCCAGCACCCCTCGCAACACCTCGCCACATCTGCATCCGCTCGGCTCCCGGGATGGGCCAAGGGCAATATCGAAAACTCCCTCGGCAGCAAGGAAACGAAAATCGTGCTTGAGCGAAAGTGCGCTTTCCGGTATGCGCCCCAGCCCACGCCACTGGCCCTCATCTGCCTCAAAGACCTTATAGAGCATCTCAAGGGCCTTTTCATTACCCTCTGGTCTCGCTGCGCGGTTATATTCTATCTCCACCTCTTGCCTATCTTCGCTCATCTGTGATAGAAGCATCCTGAGGGCAAGAAGTATATCCACGGGTTCAAAGCCGGTCACCACCGCGGGCACGCCGAATTCTTTTGGTATGAACTCATATGGCCCACTTCCGATAATTACACTCACGTGGCCGGGAAGGAGGAAGCCGTCCACATTAGAGCCTGCGGCCAAAAGCGCCCGGATGGCCGGAGGGATAAGCCGGTGGCCAGAGAGGATGTGGAAATTCTTAAGGCCTTCCTGGCGGGCCCTCAGCACGCCGGCGGCCACGGTGGGCGCAGTAGTCTCAAATCCCACAGCCAGGAAGACTACTCTTTTTTCTGGATTTTTTCGGGCAATCTCAAGCGCGCCCAAGGGCGAATATACTACTCGCACATCGGCGCCGCGGGCCTTCTCTTTTTCCAGGCTGGAATGCGTTCCGGGCACCCGCACCATATCTCCAAAAGTGGCAATTATAACCCCATCTATCTTAGAAATCTCTATGGCCAAATCTATATAGGAAGGCGGAGTCACACATACCGGGCAGCCAGGGCCGGATATAAGGTGAACCTCGGAAGGAAGCATCTGCCGCAGTCCGAAGCGAAATATGGCCATAGTGTGAGTGCCGCAGACCTCCATAAAGGACACCGGGCGGCCCAAGTCTTTTGCCAGCCTCTTTATATAACCGGCTAATTTTTTACACAAAGAAGCATCACTGTAGCCGCTTAGAGACTTCACCTTCCATCTCCCTGAATATTTCCAGCGTCTTTTCTGCTTCTTGGGCATCCAGCCGGGCGATGGCGAAACCGGCATGAAGCAAGAGATATTCCCCTATCTCGGCTTGGCCCAAAAGCGTCAAATCGGCCTCGTGCGTAGCACCGCCTAAATCCACTTTGGCCTTGGTGCCCGAGACCTCAATAACTTTTGCGGGAACTGCAAGACACATTACTCTATCCTCCGGCCCAAATGTGCCCCCACGGGCGCGCTCGTCCCTATAAGTGAGCCGGCAATAACCGCCTGGCCCAAAGATATGCCGCCGTCATTGGGTGGCACCTGACTGTGTTCATAAACCACAAAACCCTTTTCTTTCAGGCCTCGCACCAGCTCCTCGCTTAAGTATTCATTCTGGAAGCATCCCCCCGAAAGTGCCACTTCATTTATCCCCTGAGCCTCGCGCAATTCCAGACAGACATCGAGACTGAAGTTCACCACCGTATTATGAAATTTACAGGCTATGGCCGAAGCCTCTTCGCCACCTATAAGGTCGCTCACCACACCCTTAATAATCTTGCGCGTGTCCACGATGAATTGGCCATCTTCCGACCTTATCTCGTAATCGTAGGAGTCCGTTATCCTTTTACTTATCGCCCCTTCAAGTTCCATAGCCGGCTGACCCTCGAAAGTAGCTCTTTCACAAATGCCCAGGAGAGCGGAGACCGCATCAAAGAGCCGGCCCAGGCTGGAAGTGGGCGGACAGTTCACACCCGCCTTAATCATTTGCAGGACGAAGGTCTTGTGTTCAGGGTTAATTCGCTCAAGGAAATCCATACTTTTCTTATCCAAAGAGCCGCCATAGGCTGCATAAAGATGGGCCAAGGCCATCCGCCAGGGCTCTTCAACGGCCTTATCACCTCCGGGCATGGGGACATAGTTCAGATGCCCCACTCTTCTAAAATCCTTGAGGTCTGCGATGAGGAATTCGCCGCCCCAGATAGTGCCATCCTGGCCGTATCCGGTGCCATCAAAAGAAAGCCCGATTACCGGACCCTCGGCGGCATTCTCCGCCAGACAACTGGCTATGTGGGCGTGATGATGCTGGACGAAGATTACGGGGAGGTCTTCTTGAGAGCGGGCGAATTGGGTGGAAAGATATAACGGATGGAGGTCGGCAGCGAGGACCTGAGGAGCAATCTGAAGTATCCGCTTTAGATGCCCCACGGTCTTTTGGAAGAAGTCGAGCGCCTCCAGATTCTTCAAATCGCCTATATGCTGGCTCAGGAATGCCTTGTCATCTTTGGTCAGGCAGATGGTATTTTTCAGTTCAGCGCCCAGGGCCAGAACCTCCGGCTGGGGCCTTTTCAAGAAAATAGGCGTGGGTATATAACCGCGGGAGCGCCTCATCTGGCGCGGCCCATCTTTGCCGATACGCATAACCGAATCGTCGCTTCTCAGGAAGATGTCTCTATCGTGCACCAGGAAGAAATCTGCGATGCCCCGGAGGCGTCTGGTGGCCTCAAGATTGTCAATACATATGGGTTCCTCGCTTATATTGCCGCTGGTCATCACCAGGGCCAGGAAATTATCTCGAAGCAGAAGATGATGCACCGGCGTATAAGGGAGCATCGCCCCGAAATAGTCGTTTTGGGGAGAGACGAGTTTGGAAAGGGCATTTCCCGGCCTTTTCCTCAAAAGCAGAATGGGCCTCTGGTAACCTTCAAGCACGGCCTGTTCCCTTTTGTTTACCAAGGCGTATTTTTCTATAGTCCTAATGTCCCCAGACATAACGGCCAACGGCTTTTCCTCGCGATTTTTCCTTTTTCTAAGCCGAGCGACCGCTTCGTCATTTGTAGCATCCACTGCCAGATGAAATCCGCCCAGGCCCTTTATGGCCACAATTTTGCCCTCTTTTAGAAGGCTCACGGTATCATAAATAGGGTCGGATGACTCCAGTTCCTTTCCTTTCTCATCGAGAAGCAAAAGCCGGGGACCACACTTCCAGCAGGCATTAGGTTGGGCGTGGAAGCGGCGATTAGTGGGGTCTTCGTATTCCCGGCGGCACTCCTCGCACATAGTAAATTTATTCATCGTGGTTTTGGGCCGGTCGTAAGGGATGTCCTGGATAATGGTATATCTCGGCCCGCAGTTGGTGCAATTTATGAAAGGATACTTATAGCGGCGGTTTTTGGGGTCAAAAAATTCCTTAAGGCAATCCTGGCAGGTGGCCACATCCGGGGAGATGAGGATGTCTCGCTCATCAAGGGCCCGGCTTCTTTCAATCACGAATTTCCGCTCGCTTTTAAGCGGCACTTCACGCTCCTTAAGCGAGGTGATTTGGGCCAGCGGCGGGCCGCCTTCCCGCATCTCACTCACAAAATCACCTATGGCTTCCTCCTCGCCTTCCACCTCTATACATACGCCAAAGGAATCATTCCTCACCCAACCGCCCAGGCCTCTTTCCTGTGCCAGGCGATAAATGAAGGGACGAAACCCCACTCCCTGCACAATGCCGGAAACCTGAATTTGTCTTCTAATAACCATCTTGAAGACAAACCTCTCAAAGAAAAGCGTTCTTACGAAGGATATTGCTATATTTGCCGAAACTTAAGTGCTTTCAAGAACCGAAATTATACCAGAAATCGGCCAGAAATGCAACGGGAATAAAACGAAGTG
>Ga0111219_1042_pt1 | contig 13679 bp, 9 predicted proteins | sample DeeMarSWOR152_54_FD_80368 | JGI IMG/M metagenome (GOLD analysis project Ga0111219, IMG submission 80368) | Planctomycetes bacterium DG_23
GTGGAAAAGGAAGAAGTAACCAGGGCGGTGGTGGGGGAGTTTGCCCGGGAATTTATGGAATATGCGCGAAGCGATGTGATAATAGTAGGGGGCGGGCCCAGCGGCCTTATGGCGGCCAAGGAACTGGCAGCAAATGGGGTAAAGGTGCTCATCATAGAGCGGAATAACTATCTGGGCGGAGGATTCTGGCTGGGCGGATATATGATGAACAAATTGACGGTGAGGGCGCCTGCACAGGAGATGCTGGAGGAACTGGGCGTGCCCTATAAAAAGGTGGGAGAAGGCCTTTATGTGGCTGATGCGCCGCACGCCACGGCAAGACTCGTTGCCGCTGCCCTGGATGCCGGCGCCAAGGTTCTAAGTATGACCTCCTTTCGCGATGTGGTCTTGAGGGCAGAAGGCCGCCTGGAAGGCGTGGTGGTGAATTGGACTGCGGTCTCGCTTCTGCCCGAAGGCTTAGGGCCGGTGGACCCGGTGGCGCTCGAAAGCAATCTGGTAATAGATGCCACCGGACATGAGGCCTGTGTGGCAGCAAAACTGGAGCAGCGAGGACTTATGAAATGCGCCGGGATGGGGGCCTTGTGGGTGGAACGCTCGGAAGAAGAGGTGGTGGAACACACGGGTGAGGCCTTCCCCGGGCTTATTGTGGTGGGGATGTCCGTGAGCACGGTCTATGGGCTTCCGCGGATGGGCCCCACCTTCGGGGCCATGCTCCTTTCCGGGAAAAAGGGAGCAGAGATTGCCCTGAAGAAATTAAACGAAACCTAAAAAGATAAAGCAGGCCATAAGCCGGGTTCTGTGTCCGGCAAATGCCGGATGGCGGTCATTTCTCTGGGAGGGTCGTTGCCGACCCCCTCTAACGGCCTACCCAAGGGTCAAACGAGACGGACCACCTCATCCCCTCTGTTTGGCCTTTCTCCCAGTGGGGTTTACCGTGCCCCGGCCGTACAGCCGCCCGTATGGGCGCCAGATCGCTCTGGCGGGCGGTGCGCTCTTACCGCACCTTTTCACCCTTACCCTCAGCCAGTGGCAGAGGGCGGTATGTTTTCTGTGGCACTTTCCCTATCCCCGAAGTCTTAATGACTTCAGGGACGGTCGCTGCTGGCGACCACTGCGTCCTGCGGAGCCCGGACTTTCCTCCCTCGCTAAATGCGAGAGCGACCGCCTGGCCCGCTTTATCTGGGAATCTCTATTTCAAAGAGCCCGTATCAGTCCCGCCTCAGGTTTCCACCAGGCAAATATTTCACCAGGTGGCCTCGTCTATGGCCATAAGGGCGAGTTTATCGGCCTTCTTATTCTCGCCCCGCGGGATAAATTCCAGTTTGAAATTTTCCAGGGCCGAAGCGAGCCTTTTGGCCCACTGATAAAGGGGTTTCAGTTTTTTATCCTTAATCCGATACTCGCCGGCGAGTTGCTTCACCAGCAGTTGGCTATCACTTTTTGCCACAAGGCCTTCCTGGGGCGGACCGTTGATGATGGCCTCCTCCAGGCCCATAATGAGGGCGAGATACTCGGCCTCGTTATTGGTGGCCTCTCCAATGAACCGGCCTACTTGAGTCAGCACCTCGCCCCGACCATCCTCCAATACAAGCCCCACACCGGCCGGCCCCGGATTTCCCATTGAGGCCCCATCAATATAAAGTTGCCAGGGCTTCTCCAAAGTCCTTTGTGGTTTCTTCACTCTTCTGCTTTTTCTTCCAGATAAAGGATGCGGCCGCAACTCTGGCAGGTGATAATCTCCTTATCGGCCATCAGGCGACTCAAGGTCTCCATAGTAATGTTCATAAAGCAGCCCTGACAGGCCATTCCGGAAACCGGCACCAGAGCCCGGTTTCCTTTAGCGTTCCAAATCTTCTCATAAAGGCCCAACGCCTCTCCATCTATGTCCTGGGCCTTTTGCTTTCTTAATTCTGAAAGTTCACCTATACGGTTTTCTATTTCTTGAAGTTCGGCCTGGACTTTTTCGAGTTCAGCCTCCAAGCGCTTTTCTTCTTGGGCTATTTTTTGGGCGTCGTCTTTGCATTGGGCCTCAAGTTCCTCGGCCTGGGTCATAAGGTCAAGAATTTCATCTTCCAGGCGAGAGTTATCGGCCTCTTCACCACCAATCTCCAGGAGAAGAGCACTATATTCCCGGTTGGTTTTGACGGTAAGGAGTTGTTTTTTTAGTTTTCTTATCTTCTCTTCGTGAGTTTTGAGGTCGAGTTCTTTGACGGCGGAGTTCTTCTGGAGTTCACGCAAGGCGGCGCGTTCGCCAGCAACTGCTTCTTCGAGGCGCTGGAGATGCCTTTTACTTTCCTCTACTTTTTCCGGTTTTTCTCTTCTGGCTTTATCAAGTGTAGCGAGTTCTATGTCCACTTCCTGCAAGTCTTGTAGTTTATCCAGAAGCGCGCTCATCTCAGGAAGCGGCCTCCTCGCGGTTCTCCTTCCGGGAGGAGCCGCCTAAACAGGAGTTTATTTTTTGACCGGCACATCAAGAAAGCCCACCAATTTTCTGGCACGAATGGGATGCTGAAGTTTTTTCACCGCTTTGGCCTCAATCTGGCGCACCCTTTCCCTGGTAACCTTGAAGATGCGCCCCACCTCCTCCAGGGTGTAAGTATAACCGTCATCCAGCCCGTAGCGCAATCTGATAATCTCTCGCTCCCGGTAAGTCAGGGTGTTAAGTATTTGCTCAATCTTGTCCTTGAGCATCTCATGAGAGGCCGCGCTGACCGGCGATTCCGCACCTTCATCCTCTATGAAATCGCCGAACATAGAATCCTCGCTTTCCCCGATGGGCCGGTCCAGAGAAATAGGCTGATGCTGCATTTTGAGCACGCGATGTGCCTCGGTGACCGGCAAATCGGCCTCTTTGGCAATTTCCTCTACCGTCGGCTCTCTTCCGCCCATCTCCTGAGTTAGCCTTTTGGAGATATTCCTGATTTTGCTCATAGTCTCAATCATATGTACAGGGATGCGGATGGTGCGAGCCTGGTCGGCGATGGCCCGGGTAATGGCCTGGCGAATCCACCAGGTGGCGTAGGTGGAAAACTTATAGCCCCTGCGATATTCATACTTATCCACTGCCCGCATAAGCCCGGTATTGCCCTCTTGAATGAGGTCCAGGAAAGTCAGGCCCCGTCCGCGATACTTCTTGGCAATAGAGACCACCAGGCGCAAGTTACCGCAGGAAAGTTGGCGCTTTGCCGTCTCATAATCTTTGAACCTGCGCCGCATCACCTTCAGGCGACGCAAAAAGACGGCCGGTTCCTCCGCCACGCGGTCGCTGAGTTGTCGCAAGCGTTTCTTTAGAAGTTGGACCTCCTCCTTGTTGGAGGCCTTGCCATCCACCTCTGCCAGGCGGTCTTTCAGTTCCAGCATCTCCTGGTAAATATCATGGAGCTGCCACAGGATAGACTGGATTTTCTCGGTGCGTATATTCAGTTCCTCCAGGATGATAACTCCCTTTTTGCGGCGAGCCCTTATCCTCTGGCGGAGTTTGCGTTCTTTCTCCTTGGAAATATGAGGATGCCGCAGGGTATTAAAATCGCGCCGGTTGGCTTCCAACATCTTACTCAGGGTGAATAAATTGCCCGGCATACGAAGGGCAATCTCTTGCTTGCCCACCCGCATAGCATCAGTGGTGCGTACATAGCGATCAAAAGGCAAAAGGCCATCTTTAACATCCTCCAGGATTTTGCCCGACCGGGCCAAGGCATAATCATTATCCAGCACCGTACGGCGGAAGGCCTTGCGCGTGAGTTCTATTTTCTTGGCCAGAGAGATTTCTTCCTCCCGGGAAAGAAGAGGTATCTGGCCCATTTCCGAAAGATACATCCTGACCGGATCGTCAATCTGACGCGCCACCGGGCCTTCGAGTTCGAGTTTTTCCTCCTCGGCCTTGAGGCTCTCGCCTTGTTCTTCGCCGAGAAGCCGCTCCTGGGCTTCGGCTTCGTCAATGAGTTCAATGCCTTTCTCGTCCAGAAGGGAGAGGATCTCGTCTATCTTTTCCGGACTTACGGTTTCATCGGGCAGGATGTTGTTCATTTCCTCGTAGGTCAAAAAGCCCTTATCCTTGCCTCGCTCAATCAAAATCTTGATACTTTCAGCAATTTTGTCCATCCCGCAATTTCCTCCTTATGGAGATTTATCAAATACGCTTCTGATATTCGCGCAAGAGTCTTTTTTCTTCCTCCTCATCGGCGGCCTTTGCGGAAGCGATAAGTCGTTTCTTTAAGGCCGCGGTCTCTCTTTTTTCTTTTTCCTTCCTTAACCCCAAAAGGCAATCGTCAAGGCGGCGCTTGAGACTACCCTTTTTCCGACCCTTTTCCAACATATCTACCGCCATCTCCTTTAACTCCGCATCCTCCCCTAAAGCAAGCATCAAATCGGAGAAAACGAGCAGTCCCTTTTCCTGGTAGAGTCGGATAATAGCCTCAGCCAAATTTTGGTAGTCCTTATCCGGAAATAAACTCACGCCACCAGCAGCCACAACGCTTTTGGTGAAGGCCTCTCCTTGAAGCATCACCTCCAGTAACTCCCGCTGGAGACCTGCCAGGCGCCCCTGGGGTAGAGGGCGCGAGGGACTTGCTGCAGTCGCGTCTCGCCCTGTCGCAGGAGGCGCTTCTGAGCCTCTCCGGCCGCCCCTTCTGCCAGCCGGCAAACGAGGTCGTAAGCGCTGCCGCAGAGCCTCTTCGCTTACCCCCAATCGGTCGCAAATCCCCTGGATGAAACGACTGCGAGCAATAAGCATTTCTCGACTCAGTGCGCTTTTCGTTTCCTCTAAAAGACGCACCATCTCCTGCAAGACCTCATTTCTGGCCCGTGCGGTATCCAGGTCCAGACGAGCGGCAAAACTCTCAAGTTTCCAATCAAAAACTTCTCTTGCTTCGGAGATTAGTTTTAAGAAACCTTCCGCGCCTTCTTTCTGCAGAAAGTCGCAGGGGTCGAGCCCGCCGGTGAGCACCGCCACCTTGCCTTCCATCTCCTCGGCAAGAAATATATCAAGGCCTCTATCCGAGGCGGCTACCCCTGCACTATCCGCATCGAAGACCAGCACCGCCTCGTCAGCATAGCGCCTTAATCGGCGCACCTGAAAGGGAGTAAGCGCTGTGCCCAGGGTAGCCACTACCCACTTTATCCCCTTCTCGTGGGCCATTAAACAGTCTGTATAACCCTCAACCAGGGCCACCCGACGCTCCGCAAGAATGGCCTCCCGGGCCTGAGGAAAGCCGTAAAGGCAAGAGCCTTTGCTGAAAATAGCCGTCTCCGGGCTATTCAGATATTTAGGCTCATCTTCCCCTAAGGCCCTGCCGCCGAAGCCCAGAACCTGCTTTTTCGCATCCTGGATAGGAAAAATCAACCGGTTGCGAAAGCGGTCGTAATGGCCACTTTTCTCAGACCGGCCAGTTATGAGGCCGGCCTTTTCCAATAAATTTATGGAAATATCTCTCTTCTTGGCCTCACGCAGAAGATTTTCCCAGCCCGGAGGCGCATAGCCCAGGGAGAAATCCTCAATAATCTGTTTAGAAAATCCGCGTGCGGTCAAATACCCTAAGGCACGAGCCCCCGGCTCGCTCCAGAGGTAGCTTTTGAATATCCTGGCTGCCCAGCGGTTAACGCGGAAAAGTGCGCTTTTTTCCTCTTCGGCCCGCGTGTCCTTTTCAGTCTCTTTTACCTCTATGCCGTATTTTTCCGCTACTATACGCACGGCCTCGGGGAAACTGACGCGCTCGTAGGCCATTATGAAACTAAATACATCACCCCCCTTGCCGCAGCCGAAGCACTTGAAAATCTGGAGTTCCGGGTTGACTATGAAGGAGGGGGTCTTTTCCTGGTGAAAAGGACAAAGGGCCTTAAAAGATTTTCCGGCCTTCCTGAGAGGCAGATACTGGGATACTACATCTACAATATCACTTACGCTTTGAATCCTGCGCAAGAGGTCATCGCGGTAACGAGACGCCACCTACACTCCTTCAAAACCAGTCCGTCAGTAGCCGGGCTGACCAGTTTTCTCTAATGGCCCATAGGGGTCGTAGGGGCGGCCAGTATTTCCCGGCTCGTCCAGTGATAGATACTTTTTTGAAGCGCCCAAAACCACATAATTATACCTTACAATTTCCCTTTGTCAAGCCCATAAAACACATTTTTTGAGGCGCGGGGTTTACGAATCCCCGTCCGTATGGACAGGACGCAAAGCGTCTAACGGGACGAAAATACGGCATTGGCCTGTCTCTTGGGTAGCCGTAGAACCTGCCATCTATACGGGCGGATCGCCTATGACGACCCCCGTATAGGCCGCCAGTAGGCAAAAAGAAAGCCAAAGAGGCACACTTCTTCCTTCACACGCGCCGCGAGATTTGGTATAATTTGTCCTGCCACTTGAAATTTATTACTTATCTCCCAGAGCGAATGACGAGTCCTGTTAGACGCTCTCTTGTCTAACAGGACGAATGACCCAGGAGAAAATGAAGTGAAAGAACTGGCACAAGTTTTGTGCGATGAGGCCCGAAAGCGCTCCTGTTCATTTGCCGATGTCAGACTGCAAGAGTCTGAGGGAACATCGATACTGGTGCAGGATGGTCGTGCCGATAAGGTCTCCGCTTCCAAAAGGCATGGGGCAGGTTTAAGGGTATTGGTTGATGGCGCCTGGGGCTTTGCCACCACCAACCGGTTGGAGAAAAGAACTCTTCTTGCGGCGTTAGAGCAGGCCGTTTCTTTGGCCAGGGGTTCCAAGGAATATGTAGCCGACCCCGGGGCCGTGGCCCAGGTTCCTCCTACCTGCGGCGAAGAGCACACATCTATCAAGAAAGACCCGCGTCGCGTCTCCATTCGTGAGAAGGCCGCCAAAATCCGTCAGTTTGAGGAAAGTGCTCTTAAAGCCGCAGGCCAAAAAATAGTCAACTCTGTGCTCAGTTATGGCGATTCGGTGGTGCAGGAGATAATAGCCAACACTTCCGGCACCCTGGTGGAAAGACACACGGTGAGGACTTCCGTTTCCGCCACGATGACCGCGCTCGAAGGTGAACTGCGTCAGACCGACCACGAACGAAAAGCGCAAATTAGCGGCTTTGAACTGCTGGAAGAAATCTCGCCCGAAGAGTTCTCTATCCGCGCCGCCCATAAGGCCACCCAACTACTTTCGGCAAAGCCCGCTCCGGCAGGCTCTTTTCCGGTAGTTTTTCATCCTTCCATCACCGGCCTTCTGGTGCATGAAGCGTTGGGCCATAATGCCGAGGCCGACCATGTATGGACCGGAGAGTCCATCCTGGAGGGTAAACTGGGGGAAAAAATCGCCTCTGCTTTAGTGACCATAGTGGACGACCCCACCATATCCAACTCCTACGGCTCCTATAAATACGATTCCGAAGGCACTCCGAGCCAAAGGTGCATTCTCATAGAAAAAGGGGTTCTCAAGGGGTTTCTTCACAGTCTGGAAACGGCCAGTAAATTTGGCACCTCACCTAATGGCTCGGCCCGCGCCCAGAACTACGCCTACTGCCCCGTGGTGCGGATGAGCAATACCTTTATGGAACCTGGCCCAGCCGCATTTGAGGAGATAGTGAAGCCCATAGAGCGGGGTATTTTTCTTGACCACGGGCAGTGGGGATATGTGTTTGTGGAGCGAGGTCAATATACCTGCCACGCGGGCTCGGGCAGGATGATAGAACACGGCAGGCTCGGCGAGCCCTTGCGGGATGTCTCCGTGGCCGGGCTCACCCTGGAGACCTTAAAGGACATCGAGGCCATATCAAGTGACTTTGAAATGGATATGCCGGGGCATTGCGGTAAAGCCGGACAGGGCGTGCCGGTAAATACCGGTGGGCCTTATGTTAGAGTTAAAAGTCTGATAGTGGGTGGGCAGTCCGGGGACTGACGGACAGACTTGAGAGATGAGTCATCCTTCATTCGGATGACGAGTGACGGATGACCAGTGACTAACTCTGAGGGGAAAAAGTGGCAAAGCTTCTGGAAATGGCGTCTCTTGCCTGTGAGGTAGCGAAAAGCGAAGGGGCCGAATGGGTTCAGGTCACGGCTTCCGAAAGTCTGGATATTTTCGTGGAACTGGCTAAAAGTTCGCTTAAAGCCGCAAGCGCCGCCGCCGGGCAGGGCCTTTCCATCCGCGCCTTTGTAAAAGGCGGTTTGGGTTCGGTGTCCACGGAGGCCTTAAACGAAAGGGCTTGCCGAAAGGCGGCGAAAGAGGCTGCGCAAATGGCCAGTGCCGCCGAGCCAGACCCGGATTTTGTGGCTTTACCATCGCCTGAAGATGCAGAAGAAGTAGAAGGGCTTTTTGATGACAGGATAGCCGGGCTTCCTTCAGAGAAGTTGGTGGAGGTGGCGGGACGCAATATAGAAGGCGCAGAATCCGTGTTTGGGGAGGTTATTCTTTCCGGCGGCGTAGGTCTTCACTCCGCTCACTCTGCACTGGCCAATAGCGCCGGGGTGAGACGGGAGAGGAAGTCCACCTTTTTGGGCGCCAGCACCTTCGCCGTGGTTAAACAAGGCTCTGATGTGGGCTCATTTTACGATTTTGACTACGGGCGCAGATTAGAAGATGTGGCATTGGAAGAGTTGGGCGCTAAGGCTACCCGGCAGGCGCTCACTTTCCTGGGGGCCCGCCACCCTCAGACCAGGCGTATGGCCCTTGTTTTAGGGCCGCTGGCAAGTTTCGGCCTCTTGCGCACTCTGGCTTATTCCGCTTCCGCCGAAGGTATTCAGCGTAAGCGCTCATTTTTAACCGATATGCGCGGTAAACAAATAGTCTCCGAGCACCTCACCATAATTGACGATGGCTTCATTCCCCGAGGGCTTTACTCCGGAACCTATGATGGGGAAGGCGCCTTGCGCCGCCGCGTAAAAATAATAGATAAAGGCGTCTTCGCCGATCTCTTGCATAATTCCTATACCGCGGGTAAGGCCGGAGAACCCAATAACGGGCACGGCACCTCCGGCGGCGGTATCTCGGCCACTAACCTGCGCCCGGAACTGGGCAAAATGAGCGCAGAGGATATTATCAAGGATACTGAAGAAGGCCTTTATATCAATATGGGCGGTCTGGGGCCCAATCCGGCTTCTGGCGATGTCTCGGCATCGGTGGATTTTGGTTTTAAGATAGAAAACGGCCGGCTGGTCTTTCCGGTCATTAATGCGATGGTAGGCGGACATATATTTGAAATCCTTAAAAAAATAGATGCCGTCTCCTCAGACTACCGCGAGGAACCGGGAAATATTATGCCCACCATCCGTATTCAGGATGTGCAGGTAGTAGGAAAAGGATAACCCGGTCATCTGCCATTGGTCACTCGCTCCTCGGAGCCCTGAAGGGCTCTTTCGGAGTCCTGAACGGGTCATCCGTCACTGCAAACTCGTCACTCGAATGACCCTTCGGATGCTGAGTATCCTCAGGATGCGAAGCACGAGTGACGCTTTTTTGGGAGAGGCAAGAAAGTGCGCTTTCAGAGGATAGCCTTAGAGAAAATTGACCAGCAATCTGTCCCTCGGGACCCTGAGGGCCCCTTCGGGATCCGAAGGGCGGACTGGGATGAATTTTTAATTACTTATAAGCCGGAGATTGAAGAAATTGCAGTGGATCTCAAACGGCTGGGCCAGATTTATCCGGTGATATTAGAAGAAAGGGGAAATGATAGATACCGCATAGTGGCGGGATTTGTGCAAATAGGGGCGGCCAGGAAAACCGGCTGGCAAAGCATAGAGGCCAAAATCTTCGAGCAAGGCGAAATCCCGCCGCAGGAACTATTCCTCCTGGCGCTAAGTGGAAGGATCTTGGAAGACAGTATCAGCCCGGTGGAGAAGGCCGTGGCTTTAAAAAAGGCTCTTACATCATTTGGTTTCAAAGAGGAGGAAATTGGCCGGGAGATAGCCCCGCTGCTTGATATTCCGCCGTCAAGGAAGGTCATCAGGAATTATTTGGCCCTGGCCGACGCAGATGAGGCCATAAGAGACGCCGTCCATTTTGGCCACCTTCCCGCAAACCAGGCCTTTTTACTCCTTCCTTTTGAGGCCGCCGACCGGCTGGCTTTATCTAATCTCTTTCAAAACCTGAGGCCCAGTTTCAATGAAGCGAAGGAAATTCTAAGGAATATGGGCGATGTGGCCCGAATGCAAAAAAAGCCCATTAAAGAAATTCTTGCCCTAAAGGAAATAGAGCGAATTTTGCAGGATGAAACCCTGCCTCGCCCGCAGGCAGGTTTGAGTAAGGGAAAGAAAAGGGAGCATCTCAGGCAAACGCTCAAGAAGTTGCGCTATCCTCTTCTTTCCGAGACTCGCGAGGAAATGTACAAGCGCCTTAAGGCCTTGGCACTAAGCCCGGAAGTCAGGGTGACCTTCGACCCCACTTTTGAAAAGGAAGAGATAGCCATCACGCTTGAAGCAAAAGATGAAGAAAAACTCGCCTGCGCTTTGAAAACGCTCCAGGCGGCGCTTGCGGCAGGAAAGTTTGCCAGCATTTTCTCGCTACTGGAAGGACGCGGCCCTCAAGAAGGAAAAAGGGATGAGGTTTGAGCGGATATTTGTGGCCGATGGGGCGTGCAATTATCCTTTGGCCTCGGCCATACTCAAAAAACTGCCTGAGGCGGAAAAAGTGCCTGTAACCGACCTTCAAGGGTTAGCCCATTTGGACTATAAGGAAGCGAAGCGTTCGCTGGTCTTGATGGTAAAGAAGGGTAGGGCGGTGAAGGAGTTTTCCCCTGCCTGCCCTTCGATGCGGGCGGAACGGAAATCCGTTCAGACATACCAGGCTCCCGCCTGGAAGGAATTCTATATCTTCTTTGCCCAGGGCTGTCCCTACGACTGCCATTACTGCTATCTCCAGGATTATAGCCAGAGCCCGGCGCCCATCATTTTCGTTAATACCTCCGAGATACTCAGGCAAATTGAAGAGACCATTGTGGAATTCCGTGAGGAGCGGCCTTATTTTCACGCCGGAGAACTCGCCGATGCGCTGGTTTTCGACCCGCTTACGGACTTTGCCGAATCCCTCATTGACCTATTTAACCATTATCCCCAGGCCACTCTTGAACTGCGCACCAAGAGCACGGAAGTGGCCCATCTTCTTTCCGTCCCTCATAAACAAAATATCATCCCCTCCTGGACCTTTAGCCCGCAGGAAGTAGTGAGGCTTTACGAGAGGGGCACCCCTTCCTTGAAACTGCGCATAAAAGCCGCCAGACGCTCTCAGGAAGCCGGATACCTCATCGGCTTGAGGCTTGACCCCATAATCCACATACCGGGTTGGCAAAAGGCCTATGAAGAGATGATAGAGCAGATATTGAGCGAGTTGGTGCTTGAGCGGATTGAATCAGTGGTGTTAGGTTGTTTTCGCTATACGAAGGCTTTGGAGCACCGAGTTCGTGAGCGGTTTCCCTTGGACGGCCTTTTACTGGATGAATTTGTGCTCTCGGAAGATGGGAAATACCGATATTTTAAGCCCTTGCGACTTCAAATGTATCGGGACATTATAGGGCTAATAAGGAAAGCGGCGCCCGGGATTCCTATCTCGCTGTGTATGGAGACGCCGGAAGTGCAAAGAAGCCTCGCCATAGAACTCAAGGTGGCTTAAATGCAAAGAGGTAAAAATTATATGCTTCGCGCCCTGGAGTTGGCTCGAGGCGGCAAAGGCTGGGTGGAGCCCAATCCTCTGGTGGGTGCGGTAATAGTAAAGAAGGGTAAGATTATCGGCGAGGGCTTTCACGAGTTCTTTGGAGGCCCGCACGCAGAGCCCCGCGCCATTAAAGATGCGGGAAAAGGATGTAAAGGCGCTACGCTATATGTCAACTTGGAGCCCTGTGCGCATTTCGGCAAGACCCCTCCCTGCACCGAAGCCATCATTAAGGCCGGCATAAAAGAGGTGGTGGCCGCGGTGGAAGACCCCCATCCACTGGTCAAGGGCAAGGGTTTTTCTGCACTGGAGGCGGCGGGCATAGAAGTAAGGTGCGGGCTGCTCAGATGTGAGGCCAGACGCCTTAACGCCCCTTATTTCAAACTGCGCACCAGGGGGGAGCCCTTTTTTATAGGCAAATGGGCGATGACCCTGGATGGAAAAATCGCCACGCGAGAGGGCGATTCTCGCTGGATTTCCTCGCCCCAGGCCCGCCAGTATGTCCACAAACTGAGAGGTGAGATGGACGCTATTATGGTGGGCATAGGCACGGTTCTAACCGATGACCCGGAACTTACCGCTCGCCCCGTCCATACGGGCGGGGCTCGCTCGGCTGCCGGGCGCAAGCCTCCTTTGCGGCGCATCGTGGTGGATAGCCGGGCGCGTCTTCCCCTGGATTCGCGCTTGGTAAAAACGGCGGCTGAGACTCCGGTGATTCTCGCCACCACCGAAAAAGCACCGAGAGAGGCCTTAAAGAAACTTTCAAGAAAGGGTCTGGAGATTATTGAAGTCAAGTCTCGCTATAGGCGCGTAGACCTCAAGGCCCTGGCCCAAAGATTGGGCGAGATGGAACTAACCAATGTGATTATTGAGGGTGGCGGTGAACTTTTGGCAAGCGCCTTTTCCGCCAGTCTTGTGGACCGGGTGATAGTCTTTGTGGCGCCGAAGATTTTTGGTGGAAGAAGGGCCAAAACAGCGGTAGAAGGCAAAGGCATCGCCAAGGTGATGGAGGCCTTACCCATAAAATATACTCAGTTTTTCCCCATAGGCGAAGACATCGTAATTGAGGGCGAGGTGCTTGCCGTAAGATAAGTTGCGTGTGGGCCGAAAGCGAAGTCCCCGCTCCACCGCGCAAAGTTACCCTCTTACTCAGAGAATTCCCACGCCTTACTGTGCGCTTCTTCGCCTTCGGCTGAAGGCCAAATACAAGACTATTACTGCAGCAACTGCCGCAATTACTGATACCCCAATATATGTGGTTATTGGTCTGGAGACCTCACTTTCACCTGCTGCCGGTTGTTCTTCACCTGATTCAGGAATTTTCTCAGTCTCTGTCTCAACCAGCTTTGATTCAACCGGAGGCTCCTCTTCTGAGATTTCCTCAGATGGCGCCATAAATACTTTTTCGTCCAGGACAGGCTCTTCAAGCATCTTTTTGGGAAAGCTGCGGATGATCTCATTCATATACACCGGCACCATTTCCCGCTTATGCGGTCGCGGTGCCATTTCGTATGCATATTGCGACACAGCGACCTCAGCGTCGGACATCTCATGAGGGCTGAAAAGATTTCCCTCTATCACATTTCTGCGCTGCTCTTCCCACATATCCATGCGGCTCTCCCATTTGGACATTTCCATTGGGTCGTCCAGGCTATATTCGTCAGGCTTGGGTGGAGGGAGCTTCAGCCACTCTTGCCAGTCTTCCTTCCGTTTCTCATAGGTCTGGTTCAGACACTCCATTGCCTGGTGGAGGTGCTCCCGGGCCCTGGGCCAATTATATGGGTTTAAGATCATAATCAAATTAGCGGCCTGAATATGTGCCCGGGGTACCATATCCTGCGGAGAGTTGATGTTGTCCGGCCCCTTCATCTCATAATAGTGCATATGGTCGTAGCGCTCAAGGATGCTCTCAAAGATGGCCAGCGCTTCTCTGGGGTGAGTGCGCTGGTTATATGCAGGGTCTGCGGTTTGACCCAGGAGAATGCCGATACGATATTCGATGACGATGTTATCGGGGTGGTTCGCTCGATAGGACAGTGCCTTACGCAAATGCTCAACTTTTGCATCTCTATGCGGGGCCTTT
>Ga0111219_1040_pt1 | contig 13554 bp, 11 predicted proteins | sample DeeMarSWOR152_54_FD_80368 | JGI IMG/M metagenome (GOLD analysis project Ga0111219, IMG submission 80368) | Planctomycetes bacterium DG_23
CTCCACCGGATGGGTGGAGTCCAGCCCCATCTCCAGGAACATCTCCAGAATCTGGCTTAAATTCCCGTGACAGTGCATATGGGCCAGGCGGCCATAAGAATGGATGAGTTCTATGATGGGTTTATCGTAGGCGACCACGAAATCATAAAAATCCCGGGGCGAAAGCATGGGCGGGGTGGCAATCTCTTCTCCCAACATCCCGATTACCGGCCCCACTCCGCCCTCCAGCAGTAATCTCACCAGGTCATAGATGCGTTCGTTCACGGCTCCCAGGATGCGGTGGATGAGGGAGCGCTTTTCCACGCTCCAGATAGCCAGACGCTCCGTGCCCAAGAGCGAAAGCAACCTTCCGGTGGCATTGCCGATTTGCGGAAGCACGATGCCCCTTTTGCCGATAATCCGATCCAGGCGGTGGAAGTCCGCCAAATTTGGCCGCACAGGTTCAAAGGGGAGCGAAAGCGCCTTCTCCACATCCTCTTCGGTTTCCACATAATTTTTGACCATATAGCGAGGCTGCCCACTGCTGCGGGCGATATGGGCAGTTAGAGGTCCCTTTGGTGTTTCTATAAAATATTCAGACAACTCGTAATCGGAGCGCTTTTCCAGGATACGCATCTCGGGCTGTGCGGCCTTGTCGGAGCTGTATAAAAACCCCGCGCCCACCCCCCAGAAATGTATCTGGTCGCAATTCTCCCGCACATATTCCACCAGCGGCTCGTAACCCGGGCCGAATTGCGCCACCCGCTCCGCAGCAAAGGGATAGACCCCGCGAATGAATATGGGCACGCGGTCGGGCACGCCCCCCTTCATCGCACAAAGAATCCTTTCTCGCGAGGTCATTTTCTTGCCTTGCAGCCGTTCAGCCATTCGGCCATTCAGCCTTGCAGTCACTCAGCCTTGCAGCTACTCAGCCTTGCTGACTGGCCGGCTCGCTGACTCGCTACTGCAGTATTTCCTCCACCGTCACCGTGCGCTTTCCCTGGCTGGCCTTTATGGCGGCGCGCACCACGGCCAACGCCAGAAGGGCCTCCTCGCCCCCCACCTCCGGCCGCTTGCCCTCTCGCACGCATCTGCCGAATTCCCGCACCTCCTCCAGGATGGTATTAACTTGCTCGGTTTCAATCTCTTCCTCAGTTCTATCCGCCCGGACCAGAAGAATGTGGCGGTTCGCTCCCACATAGGCGTTTCCGCCCGTGCCGAAGACCGCGGTCCGCTTGACCGAGGGACAGGCATAATACGCCCCTACATGACCCACCACGCCGGACTGGAAGATGAGTATGGTTGAGGTGGTGTCGTCAATCTCAGCGGGGGTGGCAAGTTTGCGAATGAAAGAGGAGACCTCCTTCACCGGCCCCAGAAGATAATGCAGCGTATCTATGCAGTGAACACCCAGTTGCATCAAAGGCCCTGAGGGGCACTTGTCATTATACCAGCGCCAGCGCTCTTTCGTTAATTTGAGCCCGCCGGCATGCGAATTATTGGCCTCGCAGGCGATGACCTGGCCCAACTCGCCCTCGTCTATAAGTTTTTTCAGCCGGCGTATCCTTCCGCTGCGCCGGCTGTTGTGGCCCACCTGCAGGACGACCCCGGCCTCCTTGCAGGCCGCGATGCATTCTTTAGCCTCGGCGATTTCGTTGGTTATGGGTTTGTCTACGAAGACATTCTTGCCTGCTTGGGCGGCCTTAATTACATACTCACCGTGCATATGATTGGGGGTGGCGATGAGCACGGCCTCAATCTCATCCATACCGAGGAGTCCCTCCGCCGAGGAGACCTCCTTGCACTTATACTCTTCCACCAATTCTTTGCGGGACTGTGGGGTGCGGGAAAACCCTGTAATAAGTTCCAGTTCCGGGGCCTCGGCCACGGCCTTAACAATGCGTCCGCCAAAGCCGGTGATGCCAATTACGCCCACCTTTACCGCCTCCATCAATGCCTCCTCTTCTTTGTTAGGTTTGGTGCAGACCTGTTGCAGTAATTATTTCTTGCGGGATTTCTCAATGGCGTCCAACCTGGCGAAGGTCTCGCGAATATACTCCACATTCGCCTTGATGGCGGCCTCGAAGCGTTCCTTGCCCTTTTCCGCCGTGGCCTGAGAAGGTTTGCCCCATACGCCGTCAGGACAGGTCCCGCCTATGCCCACATAATCCAGAAATTCGCGGCCTTCTTCCGGGATGTGGTCAATGCGTTTTTCCTTAACCAGATGCGGATAAAGATAGAGGCCGCGGGAGGTCTCACCGTCGCCCGAATGCAGTTCCTCAGGCCGGCCGGCGCCCTCGGCCATACTGCGGCCGGGCCCACTCCAGATGACCATTACTTCCGGGTCGCTCAAGTTTATCTCTCTCACCGTGGGCTTTATTATCCAGTTTCCGCCGTGTCCGTTCATGCAAACGATTTTCCTGATGCCGTGGTGCTTGAGTGCGTGCACAATGTCTTTTATGACCTGGGCCAGGGTGGCCGGCTTTATCCAGATGGTGCCGGCGAAATCCTGATGTTCCTGAGAATTGCTGTAAGGCAAAGTGGGCAGGAGAAAGGCGTCGAGTTCCTCCGCCACCTTTCGGGCCAGATGAGTCACGCTCAGGAAATCCGTGCCGATGGGCAGATGATAACTATGCTGCTCAATGGCGCCGATGGGCAGGATGGCTATCTCTGGCTTTGCCGCCCGTATCTCCTCAAAAGTATTCTCCCAACTAAGCATCTTTTGCCTCTCTTTCAATGATAAGCCGCAGATTAAAAATAAGGACGCCTGCCCGCCTCTGGCGGGAATTACGCGAACTTAATGAATTACACGAAAAAAACCTGCAGATAAATCGAGCACGGCGATGAGGCTTCAGTCGCCGGCCCTGAAGATCGTCGACAGCTGACTGCTGACCGTTCCGAATTAATAGTATTTCTGGCCTCAAAAAGTGTCAAGCAAAATTAGTGGGACAGCTCCTCAGCCTTGGCAGCCATTAAAGATAACCACAGGGCCGTAGAGAACGCAGAGAAAAAATCAATCACCCTGGCCGTAAAGCCCGGCTCGGGCGGGCGGAGACACCGAATTCCACTGAAACACGGAAAGACAACTTGGAAATTTGAAGCCGCAGATAAATCCCGTAGTGAGTGATGACTGCGGGGTGAGCGTAGATTTCTTCCCATATTATCTGCGCAATCTGCGGTCTCTGTTTTGGTGGCTGCCCACCCGCCTCACCTTCAGGCGGACCAACCTCCAGCAGCCCGCTAACCAATTTGACTTGACCCCGCCTGCAAAGTTTCTATAATCCGTCTTAGCAGCGCGGCTCGTCCACTGATTGGCTGACGGCCTAAAGGCTCAACTATGCCCAGGCTTTACAATACCGGCGAGGTGGCCAAAAGAAGCGGCCTTTCCCAGCAGGTCATATACAATTATCTCAATATGAACCTCATCAAAGAAAAAAAGAAGACGCCGGCAGGCCGTTTTTTGTTTGACAGTAGCATTTTTAAGAGACTGGAACTGATAAAAAACCTGAACCAGAGCGGCTATGCCCTGCGCGATATTCGGGAGATTTTTCTTAAAGGAGGATGAAGAGAAAGATAGACCATAGAGCACGCAGATAAAAAATAGATCACGGAAACACGGAATTTACCGAGACACGGAAAAGGATAAACCGCAGTGAAATAAACACGAATCTCACGAAAATGACGAAAAGCACGAAATAAACGAAACCCACGAAACAAGACTTTTGACTTTTAACCTGCTTTTCTTCTTTGCGGGCTTTGCACTCTTAGCGGTCAATGAGTAAATGGAGGGCTAAACTGTATGCGGGCGGTTATTCAGCGGGTGAAAAAGGCCCGGGTAGAAGTTAAGGGCGAAACGGTGGCGGAAATCGGCCCCGGACTCCTGGCACTTTTGGGCATCGCTAAAGACGATGCCATAGAAGACGCAGAAAAACTCGCCTTAAAGATAATGAATTTGCGCATCTTTGAAGATGACGCGGGCAGAATGAATCTCTCGGCCTTGGAAGTAAAAGGAGAAATGCTGGTCGTCTCTCAATTCACGCTTTTAGCCGATACCGCCCGCGGCCGCCGGCCCTCATTCACGCAGGCCGCTTCGCCCGAGGTGGCCATCCCCCTTTATGAGCATTTCGTGGAGATTTGCTTGGCCGCGGGTATGGATGTTAAGACCGGAGAATTTCAGGCGCGTATGGCTGTGTCTCTGGTGAACTGGGGACCGGTAACCATCGTCCTGGATAGCAAGAAATCTCTTTAATAGAAGCGCGCTTTGGATGCTGGACCACGAGGCCCCCTCGCCCTTTCAGTCTTTCAGCCGGGTAGCCTTCACCCCGGGTGGCCTATAAGCTCGCCCCACGACCAGCCGGCCGGCGAGGCCGATAGGGCCCGAATCCCCGGGGTCGGCCCAAAACCTCAGCCATCACCACCGCCCGCGGAAGGTCGGAAAGCCGCACCGGAAGAATCTTGAGCCTCCGGGCCACCTCTTTTTTCACAGGCGGGGCCTTACGAGATGGTGGACCCACACGCGCCCGGGCCGGACGCGGCGGACGCCTGACTTCCCTTCTCGGCCAGGGGCCCTCGCGAACCAGGGGTTCCATTTCGGAAACCGGCTCCAATAGTGGAACCTCTTTTGGTTTGGCCTCCTCAACCGGCTTTGCGGCAGGCCGGGCTCGAGGCGTGACGACTGGAGGCTGCTCTACTTCCGCTTCTCGTCCAACCACCCGCTCCACTACTATTCGCGGGCGTCTTCTCGGTTCGCGACCCTCTTCTATAAAGGCCGCTCGCTCTCTCTCTGCAACAGGAGCCCTCGGCTCTACCCCGGGTTTCTGCACCTCTGGTACTTGAGGCCGAGTGACAGTGGGCCCTTCTGGCCTTTCTTCTACCTCAACACCCATATCCCGCAGGAACCTCTTCACCTCTTCAAGTGAGGCGCGATATTCCGGACTTTCCCTGGATTCCGGCGTCTCCCCACGAGCCTGCTCTTCTCTGGCCTTGAGCCGCTTCAGGATAGCCGGCAAAGCGAAGAACAGAAAAAGCACCAGAAAAAAGTAAAAAGCTTCCACAGTATTTCCTTTCACCCTTGCAGGGGCTCAGGCTTCATCCCGCCTGCCCACCCAGCAACGGGCAGCCGTTACCCTCTTTCTCTTTCCGGGGCCTCGGGTCTCGGTTCACCACCCTCGCCAGCGATGGATGAGCGCATCTGGGTGTCGGCCTGAATGTTACGCAGGGAGTAATAATCCATAAGGCCCAGATTACCCTCACGAAAGGCCTGGGCGATGGCCTTGGGGACTTCCGCCTCTGCCAAAACCACCTTGGCGCGGTTTTCCCTCACTGTAGCACTCATTTCCTGCTCCCGGGCCACGGCCATAGCCCTTCGCTCCTCGGCCTTGGCCTGGGCTACCCTTAAATCGGCCGCGGCCTGTTCCGCCTGAAGCCGGGCACCGATATTCTCGCCTACATCCACATCGGCGATGTCTATGGATAAAATCTCAAAGGCGGTGCCGGCATCAAGGCCTTTGGTGAGCACGGTCTGCGATATGGAATCGGGATTTTCCAACACCTTCTTAAACGAGAGCGAGGAACCGATGGTGGTTACTATACCCTCGCCCACCCGGGCGATGATGGTCTCTTCGGTAGCCCCGCCCACCAGTTGGTCGATGTTCATCCTGACGGTGACCCGGGCCTTGGCCTTAACCTGAATGCCATCCATAGCCACGGCGTCAACGGTATCTTTGCCCTTGGTGGGGTCGGGGCAGTCGATGACCTTAGGTTTCACCGAGGTGCGCACGGCGTCCAGCACATCACGGCCGGCCAGGTCAATCCCCGTGGCCCGACGATAATCCAGGTCAATTCCCGCCCGGTCTGCGGCGATTAGTGCGCTTACCACATTGAGCACATTCCCGCCGGCCAGATAATGCGCTTCCAGCGCCTTGGTCTCCGAGGGAATGCCGGCCTGAACGCCCATTATCTTGGCCCGCACAATCACTCGCATATTTATCTTTCGCAAGGTCATACCGATGAGGTCGAACATAGTCACGCCCGCATTAGCCGTATAGGCCTCAAGCCAGATCCGGAAGAACTTGGCAATAATCACCAAGAACACCAGAACCACTATACCAATAAAAATTGCCAAAATAACCATTCCCGTACTCATACTCTACCCCTTTCAAGAATCCGCTTCTCGGACTTATCCGAATACCGACACAACCTCCTGTGAAAAAAGTGAGTTCTTAAACACCCTTGCTTTCACTGGCGGAAGCCTGTACGAATTCCAGCACATCCTCGCCGGAAAGGTCAATCTCTTTGGCTCGGCGAAAATCCAGGTCAACTCCTTCCTGGCGTGCTGCAACAAGAGCCGCCACCACCTTCAGCACATCTCCTCCAGCAAGATAATGCGCCTCCAATTCCTTCGTCTCCAGGGGAAGGCCGGTCTGAACACACATTACTTTCGCCCGCACAATTACTTTCATATCGACCCTTCGCAAGCTCATTCCCATCAGGTCAAAGATGCTTATACCGGTGTTGGCCATATAGGCTTCAAGCCAGATCCTGAAGAACTTGGCTATAATCACCACAAAAACGAGAATTAATATACCTATGCCAATGGCCCAAATGACCAACTCTTCTGGCATATCTCGCTCCTGCCAAAAACCTTCTTCTAACAACTCGCCTGAAGACCCGACACAACCTCCTTTGAAAAAGAATACCTCTTAAGCCTCGTTAGTCTCATCAGCAGGACGCACCACTACTCTATTACCCTCAATGCGCAACACTTTTATGGGAACGCCGGCTTCCAGCATCGTCCCTTCGGCCACCACATTTACCCTCTGGCCATCAATTTCTGCCATCCCCGAAGGCCGGCAGCGAGTCAGGGTGGTGCCGCTTTTTCCTCCCAGGCCTTTTAGGTCTTCATCCGCGCCGCCGGCCGAGACCAACTCTTGCTGAGTGCGCCTGAGCATTATCTTGCGGCCCATCGGCGTCGCAGGAAAGACCTTCACCCCAAAAAGCAAGGATGCAGGAAGTAAGATAATGATTAAAATCAGAAAAACTACGCCCAACATAATATTGATCCTGAAGGCGAAAACCACGCTGGTGATAAGCGAGGCCCCGGAACCTATAGCCAGAATACCGCCCGAGGGCACGAAAAGTTCCAGCACCGCGGCCACCAGCCCCACTATAAGCAAAATTATGGCCAAGAGCAAACCTGTGTCCAAGTTTTCCTCCTCCTAAATTTTGCGTACGATGATGCGATTGCCTTCTACGCGGACGACTCTTATCCTGGCACCCGCTTCAATGAAACCGCCCTCGGCCACCACATCCAGAACGCGCTCGCCGAAAGCGGCTTTGCCCGCGGGCCGAAGGATTTTCAAGACCTCGCCTTCCAGACCCACCAAATCCACCTCTTCCAGCCCGGAAGTGGCCGTGGCCCTAAGCATCCCGGAGGAATCCGCCGCGGCCAGAATTATACGGCCCAAAACCGGAACCTTGGGTAAAATCCTGGCCAGAAGAACCATAGCCACCAGCGACCCTATGATCGCTCCACCAACCTTAAACACATTCTTAAAAGTAAGGTCTATTTCCCCAGGGGTGCGGGGGATAAAATAGGGCTGAAAGGCAAAGAAAAGTCCCAGAATTATGAGGGCAATCCCGGTGGCCCCCACTACCCCGAAGCCAGGAATGACGAATAACTCTATGGCCAGAAGCACCACCCCCATAAGGAAAATCAAGATGGAAGTATGTTGTGCCAGCCCCACCATATATTTCCCCAAAAATAAAAGCGCAAAGCAGATTATGGCCACAGTACCCGGAAGCCCGAAACCCGGCACCTTGAACTCCACATATAGAGCGATAAGTCCTACAATCAAGAGTAGCGGTGCAATCTTATCCAGAAAACGCACCATATGTTCCGACCAATTGACCTCCAGTTCCATAACCTGGGCATACTTCAAATCATAAGCGGCCAGGAGTTCATCGCGACTTCTCACCATGTGCCTGGCGAAGCCATATTCTCTGGCCTCATCCGTGTAGATAGTCAGGAGTTTACCCTCTTTTACCACCACCTTCTTTTGTTGGACGCCCTTCTTCTCTTCATCGCTCCAGTGCTCAAAATCGCGCGCGTCAATGTATTTTTTAACCGTCCAGGTTATCTTGAGGGATTTGGCCTTGTCCTTTTCTTCGTTTGGGAGGGCCTCAAATTCCGTGATGGTGTATAACCTGGTAGCTTCCTCATCCTGGTAATGCACAGTTCTTACCTGCTTTTTCTCATCTTCGCTGAGGCCGGAGAGCTCTTCTATCGTGGCCTCCCGTTGTTCCTCCACCACGACCTCCAGCACCTCCATATCCTTGGTAACCATAGCCTCGGCCAGAGTCATCGGGTATCCATTTCTCTTGGCCATATTCCGCATATAGGTGCGAATGGGCGACTGGATTTTTTCACCCGCGGTCTCTATGCCCTCGCCGGTCACGATGATAGGCTCGCAATCACCAATCTTGGCGTTCGGACCCATTACCAGTTCGTCAGGGGCAAGCGCCATAAGCGCTCCGGCGGAGATGGCCGTTTGGGGCACATAGGCCACCGTCTTCACCTCGGTAATGCTCATTAAATAATCAACAATTTCAAAGGCCGGCTCCAGAAGCCCGCCGTAGGTGTCGATTTCATACACGATTAAACTGGGGCTATAGGCCAACGCCTCCCGGGTGCGGCGCTGGATGGATCTGAAAAGCCCCTCATCCACCATTCCGGTGGCAGATATCCAGGCCACCCGCTTGACTTGCTCCTGACTCGAAGTAAGTGAAATGACAGAAAGGCAAAGGATGGCGAATATCAAAATAAGCCCTGTCCACCTCGCCATTTTCCGGCCTCATACAGAAAAGAGGAACTGGTGGAGGATGCGGGGATCGAACCCGCGACCTACAGACTGCCAGCCTGTCGCTCTCCCAGCTGAGCTAATCCCCCATAGAATTTTAAAAATAATAATTCAACGCAGCCTCTCTGTCAAGCATTTTTTATTGAAAAAGGATGGGTTTTTCCTATAATGATGGTTCATCTGTGAAGAATTTGAAAGGGAATCTATGAGCACAAGGGAATATAACTTCGCCGACATTGAAGCCAAATGGCAAGGCTACTGGGAGGAAATCGGCCTTTTCCGGATGGACGAGCGTTCGCCCAGGCAAAAGTTCTATGCCTTGGTGATGTTTCCCTATCCTTCTTCTGTTCTCCATGTGGGCCACGGGAGGAATTATATCATCGGCGATGTGGTTACCCGATATAAGATTATGCGGGGATTCAATGTGCTCTCGCCCATCGGGTATGACGCCTTCGGCCTGCCGGCGGAGAATGCAGCCATCCAGGACGGCCTCCATCCGGCCATCTCCACGGAGCAAAACATCAAGCGAATCCGTGGGCAACTCAAGCGCTGGGGATTGGGTTACGATTGGTCCAGGGAGATTGCCACCCACGAGCCTGAGTATTACAAATGGACGCAGTGGGTATTTCTGAAACTTTATGAAAAGGGCCTGGCCTATCGAGCCGAAGCGCCGGTAAACTGGTGCCCCTCCTGCGCTACCAGCCTGGCTAATGAGGAGGTGGTGGCCGGAAGATGCGAACGCTGCGAGGCCGAGGTGGAGACGCGATATCTCCCCCAGTGGCTTTTCCGCATCACCGATTACGCCCAGCGTCTCCTTGATGACCTTTCGCTCCTTGACCAGTGGCCCCAGAGAGTCACGGTGATGCAGGCCAATTGGATAGGCCGAAGCGTAGGGGCCCAGGTGGAGTTTCGCCTGGCTGAAACAAACCAGCCCTTGCCCTGCTTTACCACTCGCCCGGACACCCTTTTCGGCGTGACTTTTATGACGCTCGCTCCGGAGCATCCTTTAATCGAAAAAATTGTCCGGGACACACCTGGGGAAAAAGAGGTGCTGAAATTCGCCCGCCGTGCCCGGAGCCTGCGCGTCCAGGAGCGCACCACGCCCGAACTGGAAAAAGAAGGCATATTCACCGGAAAATATGTCATAAATCCGGTAAATGATGAAAAAGTTCCCCTCTGGGTGGCAAATTACGCCCTTATGGAATATGGCACCGGCGCGGTGATGGCCGTGCCGGCCCACGACCAGCGCGATTTTGAATTCGCCAAGAAATACGGGCTGCCCATAAAGGTGGTCATCCGGCCTGAAGGCGAGGAACTTCGCTCGGAGGAAATGAGCGAGGCCTATATTGAAGATGGCATCCAGGTAAATTCGGGAAAATATGACGGGCTTGATAACCGGACGGCGATGAAGCGCATCGTGGAGGATTTGGCGGCCCGGGGACGGGGAAAAGAAGCGGTGGCCTACCGCATCCGGGACTGGATTATCTCCCGGCAGCGTTATTGGGGTGCGCCAATTCCTATCATCTATTGCGACAAGTGCGGAGAGGTCCCGGTGCCGGAGGAAGACTTGCCTGTGCGTTTGCCAGAGAAAATAGATTTCACCCCCAAAGGCAAAAGCCCTCTGGCCACTGTGGCAGACTTTGTTAATACCATTTGTCCCCATTGCCGCGGGCGGGCCCGGCGCGAGACGGACACCATAGCCCAGTGGCTTTGCTCCTGCTGGTACTTTCTGCGCTATCTTTCGCCCCACGCCAGCGAGCGCCCCTTTGACCCAACACTCGTCAATAAGTGGCTCCCGGTTGACCAGTATATCGGCGGCGTGGAGCATGCCGTGCTTCATCTGCTTTATTCGCGTTTTATCGTCAAGGTTCTTCACGACCAGGGCTTTGTGAATTTCAAAGAACCTTTCAAAGCCTTATTCACTCAGGGAATGATAGTCAAAGATGGCGCCAAGATGAGCAAGTCTAAGGGAAATGTGGTCTCGCCGGATGAGTTAATTGATAAATACGGGGCAGACACGCAGCGCCTTTACACCCTGTTTATCGGCCCGCCGGAGAAGGATGCCGAATGGAGCGACCGGGGGGTGCTGGGCGCATTTCGGTTTCTCAAGCGGCTCTGGGATTTGGTCAGCGAATTTGCCGGCGAGGTAAAAGATGCAAATATAGAAGAAATCGAGCCAGAGGCGCTTCCTCCCCGGATGCGCCGACTGCATCGCAAAACCCATCTTACCATAAAAAAAGTCGCCGAGGACATAGAGCGCTCCTGGCATTTCAATACGGCCATCGCCGCGGTAATGGAACTGGTAAATGAGCTTGGCGCAAGCCGGCCGCAAAGCCCTGCGGCCAGCCAGCCAGTCGGCCCGTCGAAAGCCGGGCCGTCCGGCCCTTCGACGGACGGCCAGGCGGCCGTCTTAAAAGAGGCCCTGGAGGCCGCGGTAATGCTCCTTTCGCCTTTCGTCCCGCATATCGCCGAGGAACTCTGGGAAACTCTCGGCCATAAGCCCAGCATATTTCACCAGAGTTGGCCTGCATATGACGAAGAGGCCACGGTAGCGGAGGAAATAGAAATCCCCATCCAGATAAATGGCAAACTGCGCAGCCGCATCCTGGTAGAGGCAGAAGCCACGGATGAAGAAATAAAGTCCGCCGCTTTGGCCGACCAAAAGGTGCAAAAACATACCGAGGGCAAAGAAATAAAACGCACCATCATCGTGCCCAAAAGGCTGATTAATTTGGTGGTTAAATAGCGAGTCAGCCATTCAGCCGACTTGGCTTTTCGTCATTCGTCATTCGAAACTCGTCACTCGAATGACTAATGACCAGTGACGGATGACGAATAACAAGGTCTGAAGGGCTTAATTGGGAACGAGTTTACTCCGTGAAGCCGGAGGTGCGGTTGAACTTGTCGCGGAAGTTGAGGACGCCCTGGGCTAAGGCCTCGGCAATACGCTGGCGATAACTTCCCGTAGCCAGAAGCCGGGCAGAAGAGTGATTGGACAAAAAACCCACTTCCACCAAGACCACCGGCGAGCGACTCCATTTCAGGACATAAAGGTCGCCCTTGCGGTGAAAGAATTTTACCCCGCGGTCAGGCACCGCAAGCGCCCGGTCCAGAGCGACCTGAATCTGTTTGGCCAGTTCCAGACTTTCCCGGCGATATTCCTCATATAACAAACTGAAAAGCATAGGCTCCACACTTGAGGCGATGCTTTCTCTTCCCAAAAGTTCGGCCGAGATATTTGCCTCCCGGGCGGCCACCTGGGCCCTGCGGTCATCGTCATAATAGCCCCCGCCGCGCCAGGATTCCTCACTGAAGGATTCCTTGACTATATAGGTCTCAAAGCCGCGGGCGCTGGGATGGCCGGAATTGGCGTGGATGGAGATGAAGGCATCCGCGTGGGTCTCATTAGCAATTTGCGTGCGCTGAGGGAGCGAAAGGAATTTGTCTTCGCTTCGGGTGAGGATAACTTCAAGGCCCCGGGTGCGCAGGATAGAAGCGAGCCTCAGGGCAATATCCAGGTTCACATCTTTTTCCTTCAAGCCGTAATGACCAATAGCGCCGGGGTCGTGGCCACCGTGGCCCGGGTCTATGACCACTTTGCGAAAGAGCGACTGGGTGGTGCGGGCTGGGACCCTCGGAACCAGGGCCGGGCGAGATACCTCCACTCGGCCTTCTGCCAGGCTTAGGTTCTGCTTCAGTATATCTTTCACACTGGAAGGCACGGCCAGTTTGCCGGCGGTGTATTTTGCGGGGGCTTCCATCTCCACCAGGCGTCCATTCAGGAGAAAGCGCCCCATACCCGGTGAGAAAAAGGCCTCAATTCCGGCGCCTTTGAGGATAAAGCGGTGAGTCGCCGGCTCCGGAACATAAGTGAGGCCAAGGTCTTCAGCAATTTGAGAAAGAGGAAGGAAGTTCTGCGCGCCTGCTTGCCCATAGGGGCGCGGCGAAGCGCGCTCGCCCAAAGCCACAGGACAAAAAAGCAGGATGGAAGTTGTGAGCCCTAAAAGGATTGCGCCTCTTCGCACCCAGGCCTCCTCTTCAAGATACTACGGGAGATTTTATGAAAAGACTGAACATAGGTCAACAAAATGTTGAGGCCTGAGCCCGGCCCCAAAGGATTCGGGCCATACCGTCGCCCATCCTCTCAGCGCCCGTGTACGCTTTTTTGCTTGCCATACCCCAGGGTATCGTCAATCTTCACCAGGGCCCAATCAAGAAGACCGCTCTTTGCCTTTATGAAGATTCTCGCGGCGTCGTGGATGAGGTGCTCAGGTTTATTAAATGGGCAACTGCGGATACAGTTGGAGCAGGAAGTCCGGTTGTGATGCCAGAAATTGAGGCATTTCTCCACATCCACATACCATTTCAAGATGCCCGGATTGTTTGACTTGCAGACGCCCTCTGAGATCATCCCTCCTTCGCTAATAGCACCGGGAGGGCAGGTGGTGGCGCATTTCTTGCACACCTCGCAGAACCTGCGCACGCCAAACTCGATAGGCTCGTCAGGGACAAGAGGGGCGTTGGTGAGGACCTTGCAAAGACGAACTCGGGGGCCGTATTTTTCGGTTATGAGAAGCCCGTTTCTTCCCAATTCACCGAGACCCGCATCTATGGCTAAAGGAATGCTTAAAGCGGTATCGTTACCGCAAGCGATGGCCTTAAAGCCCAGGTTGCGCAAAAATTCTGCCAGACAGCAGGCGGTAAAGACCATGCGGGA
>Ga0111219_1092_pt1 | contig 13362 bp, 9 predicted proteins | sample DeeMarSWOR152_54_FD_80368 | JGI IMG/M metagenome (GOLD analysis project Ga0111219, IMG submission 80368) | Planctomycetes bacterium DG_23
CGGGATGAGTAAAATCAAAGCGAAGACGCTCGGGGGTCTTGAGCGCCCCGGCCTGCTGGGCGTGGGGGCCGAGGACCTGGCGCAGGGCGAAGTGCAAGAGATGAGTGGCGGTATGATTGCGCTCAAGTGCCAGACGGCGTTTTTCATCCACTTTGGCCACTACTGATGAGCCCCTTTTTGCCTCCCCTTTAGTCACCTGACCGTAATGGAGGAAAAGTGTTCCACGAACTTTCGTATCTTCAACCTTAACCAGGAAGTCCTCACCTTCAATAACGCCAGTGTCCCCCACCTGGCCGCCGGACTCGGCATAAAAGGGGGTTTGGTCAAGAATGATAATCACTTCCTCCCCGGCCGAAGCGGTTTCCTGTGGGTTCTCGTCCTTATCAGATAGGTCAAGTATCTCTGCTTCACTCTCTAACATTTTATTGCCTAAGAATTCAGTCTCTAAGATTTTGTCGTCTAAGAATTCAGTGCCCTCCTCGCCTGTTGTCTTCTTTTTGCCAGATACTATTAAACCCTTTATCCTGGCCGCTATTTGGTCAACAGTGAAAATCTCTCCCCCTAAGCCGGAAGCGGTGCGAGCCAGTTCCCGCTGGGCCTCCATAGCCTTATTGAACCCATCAACATCTACTGTAATATCCCATTCAGAACATATCTCTTGGATTGTCTCAAGAGGCAATCCATAAGTGTCATAGAACCTGAAGGCCTCCTCGCCCGGAAGCTCCCCCTGGCCCTTTTGCTTCATCTGGGAAAGTTTTTCCTCCAGTCTTCTGGTGCCGGCTTCAAGAGTATCCTGAAATCTTTCCTCCTCACTTCTTATCACCTGAACTATATGCCCTTCTCGCTGGACGAGGTCGGGATAGGCCTCTTTCATCACCTCCACCACCGTAGGAACAATTTGGAAAAAAAGCGCATCTGTAGAGCGCAGAAAGCGGGCATCCATTGCCGCCCGGCGCAGCAGACGCCTTACCACATAGCCGCGGGCCTCATTTGAAGGCAGCACCCCTTCAGCGATGGCAAAAGTGACGGCGCGGATATGGTCGGCGATGCGGCGAAGACGGCGGTCTATTTCTTCGTCGGTGCCGTAGGCCTGAGAAAGACCCGAAGATAATTGATTTATAATGGGTGCAAATATGTCTATATCAAAATTGGTGGCGACGCCCTGCATCACCGCGGCGGTGCGCTCCAGACCCATACCGGTATCTATATTTTTTCTGGGAAGGGGCACGAGCGAGCCATCGCTTTGCCGGTCGAATTGGGTAAAGACCAGGTTCCAGACTTCCACATAGCGAGGGCAGTCGCAGGAAGGGTCGCACTGGGGAGTTCCGCAGCCAACATCCTCGCCCTGGTCGTAGAATATTTCCGTGCAAGGCCCACAGGGGCCGTTGGGGCCGAGGGTCTGCACATTTGCCGGCCAGAAGTTCTCCCCGGGGCCGAAGGCATAGATTTTATCCCGGGCAACTCCGATGTGTTTTTCCCAGATTTCCGCGGCCTCATTATCTTCCTCATAGATGGAGACGACCAGGCGCTCTTCGGGAATATGGAGCCATTCCAGGAGATATTCCCAGGCCCACTGGATGGCTTCTTTCTTAAAATAGTCGCCGAAGGAAAAATTGCCCAGCATCTCAAAGAAGGTATGATGACCCGGGGTCTGGCCTACTTTTTCAATATCATCGGTGCGCAGGCACTTCTGACAACTGGCGGCGCGGGTAAATTCCATCTTGCCCCGACCCAGGAACATATCCTTAAACTGATTCATCCCTGCCGGGGTAAAAAGGACGGTAGGGTCATCCTGAGGAACAAGAAGGTCGCTGGGGACGATTTTATGCTCCTTCTGACGGAAAAATTCCAAAAAAGATGTGCGTATCTCGTCGGTCTTCATTTGTTAACCTTTTCCAAAATCTTGCCTTTAATCTCCTCAGCGACATCTTTATTGTCCCGGAGGAATTGCTTGGCAGTCTCGCGGCCCTGGCCCAGTTGCGTCTCGCCGTAAGAAAACCAGGCCCCGCTTTTTTCCACTATGCCCAGAGAGACGCCCAAATCCAGCAGGTCGCCCTCATAAGAGATACCCTGGTCATACATAATGTCGAATTCGGCGGCGCGATAAGGGGGAGCCACCTTGTTTTTCACCACGCGGGCCCGGGCGCGATGGCCGACGACCTGGTCTGCTTCCTTTATGGCACCTATGCGGCGGATGTCCACCCTCACCGAGGCATAGAACTTCAGCGCCCGACCGCCGGGGGTAGTCTCCGGGCTTCCAAACATAACCCCGATGCGCTCGCGTATCTGATTTACAAAGATGACGCAGGTCTTGGACTTGCTTATGGCCCCGGAAAGTTTGCGCAGCGCCTGGCTCATCAGCCGGGCTTGAAGGCCCACTTGCATTTGGCCCATCTCACCTTCAATTTCCGCCTTGGGCACCAGGGCGGCCACGGAATCTATCACCACCACATCCACGGCGTGACTGCGCACCAACATCTCGGCAATCTCCAGCGCCTGCTCGCCATAATCGGCAGGAGAGACCAGAAGACTATCCAGGTCCACGCCCAGACTGCGCGCCCAGGTGGGGCTAAAGGCGTGCTCGGCGTCTATGAAGGCCCCAATACCCCCTCCCCTTTGGGCGTTGGCAATTATATGTAGGCCCAGAGTGGTCTTGCCGCCGCCTTCGGGTCCAAATATCTCCACCACTCTTCCCCGGGGCATACCGTTTCCTCCCAGGGCCAAATCCAGCGACAGCGCACCGGTGGATATGCCCGGCACCTCCACCAATTCTTCGGTGCCCAGACGCTTTATCACCCCTTTGCCGAACTGCCGCTCTATCTGGGAGAGGGCGTGCTGGAGGGCCTCCTCCTTACTTCCCCCGGCAGGCTTGCCGGAAGATTTCTTCTTGCCCATTATTCACCCCCTGGGGCTGAAAGAAGTGTTTCTATCTCTTTTCCCCACTCTTTCTCCAAACCGGGGAGAAAACCCGATCTCTGATAGCGCACTATAGCCTCCTGGTCGATAATGAAAAATGTGGGGATGCCACTTACCGGATATACATCGCTTATCTCATCGGCAAAAAGGTGTGTGTAAGTGAGGCCCTTTTCTTCAGCGAATTTCTTTGCCGCTTCCGGGTCATCGGACACATTCATCCCTATTACCACAACTCCCTTATCCTTGTACTTTTCGTATAAGGCCTGAACACAGGGCACAGCGTAAACGCAAGGCCCGCACCAGGTGGCCCAGAAATCCAGAAATACCACTTTGCCCTGGAAATCGGCCAGGGAGACGGTATTTCCTTCAAAATCGAGAAGTTCAAACGCCGGTGCGGGCTGGCCCACGAGAGACTGGGGCCGGGCGGCCATCTGGCGTGCCTCTTCAAGTCCACTTCTCTGCGTTGCCGCTACCTCTGCGTAAGGACTATCCGGGAACTGGGCGCTGAAGGCTTTGAGGTCTGAAGCGGCCTGGTCGAACTCTTGATCATCAATAGCATCCTGGATGGCGTAGAGTTTTTCCAGTTGCTTGCGTCGAGAAGAAATCTCGGCCTCATCAAATGACTTCTCTTCAATGATGGCTCCCATAAAAATGGATTTCTGCTGGATACTAATCTCTTGCCCGGACATAGTGAATGTGCCTGTGGTAGTGGCGGTTCCGCTGAACTTAACGATGCAGCCTTTGTGGACGGCAAACCAGAGAAAAATTTCCAACTGTGGGGAAGGAAGGCCTTCTCCGAGGGTCATATGCCTTACGCTTTTAATCTTGAAACATTGGTCCTGGCCTACGGGTTCCTTAGCCAGGACTTCGTAGGTTACATAATCTTCCTCCGGGCCTGTCTTCCAGGTGCTGCCCACATTTATCGGCCCTTCAGGTAATTCTATTATCTCGGTCTGCTCGAAATAATCTCCAAAACGGCCTTCTTTTTCCACCACGGGCTGGCCGCGTGAATTAAACTTCTGCCAGAAGAGGTCGGCCATCACCTCGCCGCTAACGGGGGAAGACTTGCCATCCATCTTATGCATTACCACTTTCTCGTCCTGGCAAAAGGCCGTCTCAATAACGCCCTCTTCTGAGACGCTCAAGGCGAAGTCTCGGAATTTGCCCTCAATCTTCACCTCATGGGTGCTAATCTCCTCACCCTTGCGCATCTCGAAGAATTGCATCTCCGTGAACCCGTAGATGACCTCCTGACCGGGCTTATACTTATAGCGAAGGATAACGCCCTCTTCCTGGGCTAAAGCCGCAGCCAGAGCAACAGACAAAATAACACTTGCGCAAGAAAACCAAACCTTTCCTTTCACCTCTTGCCTCCTATTTTTCGCTTGGACACGCTCGAAACATAATATCCCTTGCCTTTTACCTCTGTCTCACTGGGGGCAAGGGATTCTGCCTTATGGCCTGGATTAGCAGTTTACAATTTTCCGCTACCTCTTTGTAGGGACTATCGGGAAACACTTTATTGAAGGCCTCAATGTCTGATTCGGCCTGGCCAAACTCTTGGGCGTCAATGGCATCCTGGATGGCGTAGAGTTTTTCAAGTTGCTTGCGGCGGGAAGAAATCTCGGCCTCATCAAAGGACTTTTCTTCAACAAGAGTTAGCGTATATAGGGATTTTCCGCTGAGAGTTATATCTTCCTGGGCCGCAATAAGTTCGCTAGTAGTAGTTGCTCTCACTTTGGGGATATAACCTTTATCTATAGCGAACCAGAAGAGCACATCGATTTCTCCAGAAGACTCGCTGAAAGGTATCTTGTATATTAGCGAAAGGTCGTCTTGTGCCAAACTCACCCGCCTTACACCTTTTATCCGGAAACATTCATTCTGGCCTATTTTTTCTCTCGCCAAGACTTCGTAGGTGCAACGGTCTTCCTCTGTGCCGGTCTTCCAGGTGCCACCCACATCTATTGGTCCTTCAGGTAATTCTATTATCTCCATCTGCTCGAAATAATCACAAACAAAACGGCTTTCTTTTTCCATCACGGCCTGGCCGCGTTCGTTGAACTTGTGCCAAAAGAGGCCAGGCCATACCTCGTCGCCAAGGGGTTGTTCCTCGCCCTCCACCTTATACATTAGCACGTTCTGGTCCTGATAAGAGGCCATCTCAATCACGCCTTCATCAGAAACGCTGAGGGCGAAGTTTCCCACCTTGCCTTTGGTTCTTTCCTCGTGGGTCTGAGTCTCCTCACCCTTGCGCATTTCGGTAATATTAATTTGTCTATACTCGTAGATGACCTCCTGACCGGGCTTATACTTATAGCGAAGGATAACGCCCTCTTCCTGGGCTAAGGCCGCGGCGAGGCCGGCCAAAAAAAGTAGTCCCGCGCAAAAAATGCCGCCCCTTTTTTTCATCCCTTCTCTTCCCTCTTTTCCTCAAGCGGGGGCCCAGTCGGCGATGTCTCTGGTCAAGGGCTCGATATTTCTTTTTGACCTTGCGCGGCCCAGGGTTATATGGGAATGAAATTTTCTTTTTTCCCTTTTTACGCCGAGGGAAGCAAAGCGCTTATCCAGGGTCTTATGAATTTCCTCGAGATTTACGCCAGTTTCCTGACAGCCGGCCCAGATAATCCGCGGAGAACTAACCGAAGGAAAAGCCCCCAGACCCTTCACCTCAATCTCAAAAGGAGAAATACCTCTAAAAGAGTCGTCCACGATTTGGGCCGCCCGGGGTATATCCTCATCACGGATGTTGCCGAGGAATTTCAAAGTAAGGTGGATATTTTTCGGGTTGACCCAGCGCACATCGGCAGTGCTGGCGGCAAGTTCCCGAATAAGGGTGGTTAAGACCGTACAAATCGACGCATCCATCTCCACTGCCACAAAAGCCCTCATAACTCCTCACATCTCAAAGTCTAACTGCACAAAGCTGAAAGGCAGAGACGCCGTAGTCCGTACGGACCAGGCTGGCTACCGCCGTGGGCGGCCGAGGCAGAATGGTCGCCTCTGGCGACGAGGAGCCAGCCCTACGGCGCCTATCTTGAGCAAAAGTCCCCCATTTCATCTCGTCTCTTCTTGAACCTGCGTGGGCCGGCACTTTCTTTTACAAACTTTGTCCGGTCATATGCATAAGTTGAACGAAGCGGGCCTCAATGGCCTTGCGTTCGGTGCGCTCTAAGGCCCCCAGGCTAAAATCCTCCACACCTATGGAGGCCACAACCGTGCCATAGGCTACCGCCTTCTTAAGTCCGGCAAGCGAGTGGTCGCCCGTTCGGGCCAGATAGCCCATCATCCCCCCGGCAAAGGCATCTCCGGCGCCGGTCGGGTCTTTAAGTTCCTCCGGTGGAAAAGCAGAGAGAGAAAACTCCTCCTCGGAGGTAAAAAGCACCGAGCCTTTATCTCCTCTTTTTACCACCACGAAGTCGGGGCCCAACGCCAGGAGGCTCTTCGCAGCCTTAGCCAAATTATGCTCAAGGGTGAGCATCCTTATTTCCCGTTCGTTTATGGCAATCCCCTTTATACGCTTAAATAGTTCTATTAAGGCTTCTCGCTCATTTTCTATCCAGTAATTCATAGTGTCGGCAACCACCAGTTGCGGGGCCTGCATCTCATCCAAAATGCGAGATTGAAGATGGGGGCTGGCGTTGGCCAGAAAGACGAAGCGGGAACTTCTGAATTTTTCAGGAACCCCCGGATGGTCATTGCCGAATACCCCCAGTTCCACTTTTACCGTCTCGGCCTCATTCATCCTGCCGGTATATCTTCCGTGCCATCTAAAGGTCTTTCCGGGAAGGGTGAATAAGCCGGAGATATCTATGGGACGCTTGCGAAAGACATCTGTAAAATGGGTGGGGAAATCGTCGCCTACCACGCCCACCAGGCTCACGGGATAGAAGAAACTGGCGGCATAGGAGAAGTAGGTGGCCGAACCGCCCAGAACGCCCTCGGCCTTTGACTTAGGCGTCTCCACCGTATCTATGGCTACCGAACCGACAACAAGCAAAGACATTTAGAATGCGTCCCTATCGCTTATCTTGAATCATTTTGACTGCGCCAGAGAGTCGCTTCAGTGTGCAATTTTTGCCCAATAGACTCAAGGTCTCAAAAAGGCTGGCGCTCACCCGGGTTCCGGTGGCGGCCACGCGCACCGGCTGAGCCAGTTTTCCAAAACCGATTCCCCTCTTCCCGGCCAAATCCCTTAAGCCCCGCTCAATCTCCTCGGCAGAAAAATCCTCCAGGGCTTTAAGCGACTCTTGGGCCTCCTCCAGAAGTTCCGGCACGCCTTCTTGCCGGAGAATCTTATCCACGGCCTCCTCGTCAAACTGGAAATCTTCGTGAAAGAAGAATCGAGCCTGAGTGATGAGGTCGCCCAGGGTTTTCAGTCTCTCCCGGTAAAGGGTGAAAAATCGCCCCCACCAGGCCTCATCTTTTATTTCGAAACCCGGCGCCTCTTCCTTCAAGAATTCGCTCGCCCACCGGGTGAATTCCTGCGGGCTTGCATTTCTTACGTGCTCTGCGGAAAGCCACAGAAGTTTATGCTCGTCAAACTGAGAACTGGTCTTCCTTATCCTCGCCAGGGAAAACTCAGATATGAGTTCATCCAGGTTCAGGAATTCGCGATTATCCCCGGGCGACCAGCCCAGAAGCGCCAAAAAATTCAAAAGCGCCCCCGGTGGAAATCCACGCGCTTTATATTCCTCAAGAGAGGTAGCGCCGTGCCGCTTGGACAGTTTCCCTCCATCCGAACCCAAAATCATAGGCAGGTGAGCGAACCTGGGCGGTGATTCTTGCAGGGCCTCATAAGCAGCAAGTTGCCGCGGGGTATTGGAGATGTGCTCATCCCCCCGAATAACATCAGTAATCTTGAAGTCTACATCATCCACCACGCAGGCAAAATTATAAGTGGGAAAACCATCGGATTTGACAATAACGAAGTCATCAAATAGCCGGCCATCAAAGACTATCTTTTCATGGATGAGGTCAAAGACTTCGATCTTTTCCTTCTCGGGCATCTTCAAGTAGATGGCCTTACCCTTCTGGGCATCTTCCCGGTAATAAGCCTGCCCCTTTGTAATGAGTTTTTGGGCCGCGTCATTATACAGGCCCAGCCGCTGGCTTTGAAAGAAAGGGCCTTCATCCCAATTAAGCCCCAGCCAGGCAAGGCCGTCCAGGATGGCCTGGGTGGCTTCAGGAGTGGAGCGGGTGCGGTCGGTATCCTCAATGCGCAGGATAAATGACCCCTTTTGGTGTCGGGCAAAAAGCCAATTATAAATGGCGGTGCGCACATTGCCCATATGCATAAAGCCCGTGGGCGCCGGAGCAAATCTTACCCTTATCATAAGCCTCCAATTCCATAAAAAAAATGCCGAACTCTTCTCGCAAATATAGCAAAGGAGTTCGGGCCAGTCAACGATTTTCTTTAGCGCTGCCTGCGCAATTAGATAATAGTGTGAAAGTATCGCCGGGCTCGCCACAAAGGAGGCTATCTGACCATTATTCCGGCGTAGCCCACCACCTGGGCATAATCTCCGACTACATCGCCGGAGGTCTGATATTTGATTAATTCTGCCGAAGTTGCCCCCAGTTCCTTGACCGCGGTCAGCATAGCCACGGTTGGTGCCACTCCGCACATAGAGATAGCCTTTTGTTCCACCGTCTTTAGTAGCCCTGGGGCATCCAGGGCTAAGATGCGCTGGATAGCGGCGTCATCCTTTTTCTGGGCGCTTTCCTGGCTTTCATAATGGGTCATATCCGATGAGGCCAGGATGAGCGCGCCCTTTTCCAAACCCTTGGCCGATGCCGCAATACCTCGGCCAAGTTCCTCAAGGGAGGGCAAATGATGGGAGGCTAAAACCAGCGGTACTATCTTCGCTTCCGGATTTATATACTGGATGAAGGGAACCTGCACCTCAGCGGAATGCTCGAGCCTATGGGCGGAATTGTCTGCCTCCACCAGGGGACAGTTATAGAGCAGGGAGCGGGCAAAATCTTCGTCAATAAGGCACTGGCCCAAAGGAGTCTCCCAGGCCCCTTCAGCCCACAGGGCAAAGGGAGCGCCCAGGCCGTGATGATTGGGGGCCAGTATCACCACCGTGGAAGGAATCTCTATTTTGGCATATACCGCGCCAGCGACGCTCGCGCTATACATATATCCGGCATGAGGGACGACCGCGCCCAGGGCTTTAATTTTTTCTTCGCCCGGCCCTATGTAACGCTCCAAATCCTTCTTCAGGGCCTCTGACGCCGCCGCATAGAAACTGCCTGCAACTACCGGTTTTCTTACCATAATCCTTCTCCTTACCCGCACCTCTTTTCCAAAATATAGGACCTATCAAAAAGATTTCTTATCTAATTTAAAGGGTAATACAAGCACCCTCCGCAGGTGAAGAATTCAGTGGTGCAGGGAACGATTGAGATGAACAAAAATCCTCTTTGTAAAACGGCTGGACAAGATAGCCCAAGAAGCTATCGTCACTTTACCAGTTTGGCCACCTCGAATCTGCGGCGCAGGAAATTCAGGCTATAGACAAATTTTTCCGGGTCTCTGGGGTCCTGGTAAGCACCCACTATCCTTCCCACAGCGGAAAACTCCTTGCTCAAAAAAGGCGAGGTGAGTTTTAGCCAGATTAAGGAATATGCCTGTAGGTGTTCGGCGGTGCTGAAATCCAACCCCGTCTGCCTGATTTCCGTCACTTCTGCAAAATGAGGGGCGCTGGTACGGAAAATGCTTTTTATGCCTGCACTTTTTCTGAATTCCATAGAAAAATATTGACCGGAAACCCGGGCATATTGGCGAGGCTTTTCCTTCTCGGGCACTCTCACCGAAACTCGCTCCCGAACCCCTGCCCGCTTTAGGGCCAAATAGGGCGCGAGCGATTCAGTCACTATACCCAGTTTCACCTCCTCCACCCAGACGAGGAAACCAAGACCCATGAGCATCAGCACATAAGATAGCCCCTTTCTGCTTCGGCGAAGGCTCGTAATATCAGCGGCCAACTCCACTATCCCCACCGGCATATCCGTCTGGGTCTTTATCCAGGCAAAGCCCGAAATCCACCAGGGCCCGCGAGTGCCGTAGTGGCCTCCGTATTTGTAAGGTGAAGTGACCAAACATTCCCGCAAGTTAGGGTCATTTATAAAGTCCTCGATTTCTTTCCATTCGGATGCCCTGAGGCCAATATTGGCTTCATCTATCGTGGTTACCCCGACTACCAATACCCATGCAGCCTCGGTCTCTCCCTCAGGCGCGGGGCGGAGGGGGTAGGTGACACTTCTCTTTGACTGAACCGCGAGAGTCCGTGCCCATATACGGTGTCCGCGAAGCGTTTTGTGCTCCGCCTGCCACAGCATATGGGATAATCGACGATACGGCGCAGAATTATAGGCGGCTTGATCGACCAAAACGCGGTGCAGCGTGCCGTCGATATTTCGAGCCAAAGTGGTGACATTTTTCTCTAATCTTCTCCTGATGCTCCCAACCCGCAGTGCATAATCTATGTGAGGGACAAGGTAAAAGATAACTTCGAGGATAAGGAAGGCTATCAGGAGTTTCTTTGTAGATGTTTTTTGGATATATTCAGTTATCCTGCCAGCCATACCCAGAAACCCCTGTGGTTGAAGGCAGGTATGGAAAAAGACTTCACAAACTTATGGGCTCTCTTCTTCGGGCTGGGTCAAATAATACATTTCGCGTAGATAAACATAAATAAAGTCATAGCCGTAGCCATTCCATCTGGAATTGTCTCCCTTATCTGGATAAGGAACACCATTTATATCCAGGACATATCCCAATTCAGCCAGGGTGTTACTTTCCACATGACCATCCAGATAAAGCACACTGACCTCATCCAAATGGCGAGCCTCAGCAGGAGAAAAGCGCAGGCCTTCGCGGCGCAAAGGGCCATATTGATTAGGCAGGTGCTCCTCATCCCCCTCTAAGCCCAGACCGTACTTGTCCTCTATAATTTTTTCCACTTCAGAGGGTTCAAAATCCCGGTCAGGACGCCAACCGGGACCGGAAAATTCATCTAACCATTCCCGGCGGCGGCGAGGCGGGTCCAAGGTGAATGAGTAATACCCGTGAGGAATATCGTCACCGCGACTATCGGCCACAGCCACAGTCTTAAAAGGCGCAACTATCCGGGAAGAGCCTACAGGAAAGTTTACGAAATTAAAATCAATAAGGTCCAGGCCCTGCTCCGACTCAGTTAGAATGGTGCTACCTCCTACTTCTATCTCTCGCCAAAGCCTGGCATTGCCCAGATATTGATAGTTGTAGCCGTAGGCCCCATCCCGTATGTCTCTGGACATAGGCCCACTGAACGCGGGGCAAAAGAAAACCTTATTGGAAAGTGTGCGGTAATCGGGGTCATCTATAGGGTTCATAGGATTTTGGGGTGGACTACCAAAATAGTTGCTCAAGGCCCACTGCCACTCCGCCCTGGGCCGACCCCAGGCGTTGGCGGCCTCGGGGATGCGTGTCTCTCTGAAAAGGTATAGGGGCTCTTCCTCCCTCTCCTCTCTCTCCTCCAGAGGCATCCTGGGCCAGCGCTGCGGCGGGTAACAATTCCAGATATGTTCATACATAGTTAAGGCAAACCCAATCTGTCTCAGGTTACTGTAGCAAGCCGCCTGCTGTCCCCGGGCCCGGGCCTTGGTCAAGGCGGGAAGAAGCAGCGTAACAAGTATGCCAATAATAAGTACGACCATCAAAAGTTCCACCATAGTAAAGGCTGGATTGTTCCTTTTTATCGGTCGAGACATTCTCTTCCCCTTCGTTTTACCCCGTTGGAAAAGAATAATCGCACACCGCTTCCTTACCAAATTATAAAGAGTATGAGAAATCTGTCAATATTTTTTTCCAAGAATTTCCAAGGCGTGAACCGGGTTCGGAGACCGAAGAGAAAAGGCGCTCTGGCGAGGCATAATTCTTTCCGGCGAAAATAGCCGCCTTTCCTGTTTGCCAGCCCTTGGATGGCCCAGAATATAAGACAGATCTGGTTCCAGCCGTTCACTCAGCAATGCTCACTCTGGCAGCAGTTCTCGGCGGTTCTGGAGATGTTCTTCTGGCGTTCCCAATTCCTCTAAGTATTTTACATATTGGGCGTGAATATTTCTGGCCACCTCCAGATTATCGTTAAACACATTTTTCTCCTGCTTGGGGTCGGAAGGTAAATGATAAAGTTCCGGTCCGGCGGAAGGACCATAATAATCGTGCTCCCACCGCTGCAAATCATCCACCGCCCGGGTGGTGGCCCTGCCTGGTTTGAGGTAGGAGCCGCTATAAATAAGCGCCCACTCTTTGGTGGTGATGGTGGACCATCGCCGGACACGAACGCCCTGGACTAAGGAGGGCGTGGAAACCGCCAGCGGTCGAAGTTCCTGCACCTCTTTTTTCATAATGGGCATAAGGGATTTGCCCTGCACGGTCTCGGGCGTATCCACTTCCGCCAGTTCATATATAGTCGCAGTTATGTCCGGAGACTGCACCAGGGCACGAGAGCGCATCCCCCCTTTTGCTTCGGGAAGGCGCATTATAAGCGGTATGTGAGCCACCTCTTCATAAAGTGGGGCGCTCGCTGACCAGCCCTCCCCTATAATGGATTTACCGACAAGGCCGTGCTCACCGTGAAAAAAGCCGTGGTCGGTGGTGAAAATGACCGCAGTAGAATCCCTGAGCCCCAGGTCATCAATTTTTGAAAGTAGATGTCCTACCCAGCGGTCCACCAGGGAGACCTCTCCGGCATATAAAGCACGAATATGCTTGATTTCGGCGTCAGTCAAGAAATCAGACTGGAAGTAGCGAGGATAGATTACCTCTTCGCCCTCATAGCCCGGGTCATAGAGGTCCACATACCATTTTGGCGGGTCCCAGGGCTCGTGCGGGTCGAAGGTATCCACATATAGAAAGAAAGGGCCATCCGCATAATTTTCCTCCAGCCAGTGGCAAGCGGTGGACATCGTCTGGGCGCAGAAATAATCCCTCTCAAAGCGGCGATGATATACATTTCTTAAGTATTGCTTGACCGTGCCCTGAGGGTTGCGAAGTTTCCTGGGGTCGCAGGGCAGTTTCACCTCCCTGGGCGCGGTGCGATAGGGGTCGTTCTCCTGCCCCCGAATCCAGTAAAATCCCTTGAAGCCCCGCTGGAAATTATAGCCCGCTCGCAGGATGTGCGGGGTATCGGCAATCATCTGGGTGGTAAGGCCCGCATCGCTTAAGACCTGGGCAAGCACCGTCTCACCAGCGGGAAGGGGCGACCAGTAGAAATAGGTGAAGGTGAACCGGCCGGTCATTATATCGGCGCGATGCGGCACCGTGGGAAAGGAAGCACAATATGCCCGGTCAAAGACCGTTGCTTCTTCTGCAAAACGGTCCAGATTTGGCGTATGAATCCAGTCATTACCATAAGCGCCCAGATGATCACGCCGAAAAGTATCGGAGATAATGAG
>Ga0111219_1041_pt1 | contig 13057 bp, 9 predicted proteins | sample DeeMarSWOR152_54_FD_80368 | JGI IMG/M metagenome (GOLD analysis project Ga0111219, IMG submission 80368) | Planctomycetes bacterium DG_23
AGCCTCACCCCTTTCTGTAAGCTCAACAAACCAATTCTTCTCATCAACAATATAGTCCTTTTTTTCTACGAGTTGACGAACAACCCAATCTGCTTTCTCGAACTGGTTAGTAGTCGAGATCGCTTCTTCACTCCTCGTCGTTCTAATACAGGGCTTTGTAGCGTCATCTATGAGGATCGTGTCTGCCTCATCTACGATAGCAAAATCCAAGCTGCCAACAACCCTTTCCAGGGGTAATAGCGCAAGGTTGTCATCCAAGAAATCAAAGATGAGCGCTCTCTTTTCCACATAGACCACATTGCACTTGTATGCATTCTGCTTCCTGCAGTACTTGCCTATAAAGTCGTTTTGTTGTGTCCTAAGCGTGAAGGCCCCGCTACTCCAAACCGCCCCAACTGTCAGTTCAAGGGCGTGCAAGATTGGCCCCATGCTTAGCGCATCACGTTGTGCAAGGTAATCGTTGTCAGTGACGATGTGAACTTGCCTACGCCTTTTCCCCCGCGGCAATGTATGCAGAAAAGCAGGCATTATTGCCATCAGGGTCTTGCCTTCACCATTCACCATCTCTACTATATGACCATCGTTTAAGGCAACAGCTCCCATGAACTGGACTGTGTAAGGGTACTCCCTGCGGAATTGCCAGGCGATTTCGCCAACGAGGGCATAGGCTCTGGGCAGGATGAGCCCGATGTCAACACCCGTCGTGCTTTCTTCAGCAAGTTCCTTTGCCACAGCCTTTAGCGCCTTGAGCGACTGTCCATCGAACTTGGTCCGAAGCGCTTCTATCCGCTTTGCAATAGAATGGTAGCTAATCAGCTGTCGCTTATAGCGGCGGTATTTCGGGTTCAGTTTTTTCCAGTTAAAGTCCAACATTCTGGAATCCTGTTTCACAATCGCATTGCGTCTAACATCTGATAATTACCAACGTCCCTGTAAATAAATGAAAGCCAGTTCTGTTAGAGTTGGGCGAAATTTGCGATTGTTTGCTAAATGCAGGAAATCCTTTTCACTTCATGATGCAGTGCACAAGGTGCGCTACTGAGGCAGAACATCCCAAAGTCTTTTTGGCGCAAAACCTTCTTTTCCTGAGAGCAGATTGTCTACAATGTGGCAACTCTCGCAATTGTGCCGGAATGATATCATCTCAGTAGCATATAGCATGCTGAGCCTTTTTGACGCTTATTTGTTGGTAGTCTTCAGAAGAAGGCAGTTGTGGATATCTTCCACATTATATAAAGAGTCTATATGACCTGTCAAGAATTATATTAACGAAAGGCGAATCTCGGGTGGATTAGTTGCTGAGCAAAGGGTCAGTCAAGACCCAGAAATGTGGTCAAGTTGTGGTCACGCCAAAAAAAGATTCGCCTATCAAAGGAAAAGGAATCTGTAAGTCCTTACAGAATAGGAAGTTAAAAAGCGAGGCCGAGGGGACTCGAACCCCCAACCACCAGATCGACAGTCTGGTACTCTAAACCAATTGAGCTACGGCCCCGCAAAATGTTATGGCCCGCTTAAAGCAAGTGTAAATTATATATATTTTTCTATCCCTGTCAACAAAAACTTGCCGGCCCCAGAAACTGTCAAGAAAAGATTGACCGGGAGGCTTGAGGTGGAAGTCTGAGTTGGCAAGTCTCGCATTATTATGGCCCGATTTATCGGGCGAATTTGAATAATATGGCCGAGGCCAGAAGATAAGTTAAGGCCGCCACCCCGGAAACAATAAACAGATCAAACTTGCTGAGAAGCATCCAGAAGATGAGCGGAGCTATGCCACAGCCCACCAGGTCGATGAAATATAGCCCGGGCACGCTCCTTCTGGTGAAGACCCGCAAAGATACCGGAAAGATGGTCCCAATCATTATGGCTGCGGGCATCGCCGCCAGAACGAAGGTGATAAATCTGACCCAGTGCCCCTGGCTCAAGGTGGCCTTGGTGAGGAAGGGAGCGGAAAATGCGTAAAGGGCCACAAACAAGGGTAGAAGAAATATCAGGCCCTTTCTTTTATCCACCCTGCCGGAGAGGAGGCTCCCTATGGCATTGCCGATGAGAAAAACCCCCACGGCAAGAGATGCACTCAGCCAGGGATTGCCGATGAGCAAGAAACTGTGGTAGAGCAAGATGCACTCCACCAAGAGAAACGAAGTCCCCAGAAGGAAGAAATGAGTGTAGGAAATGCTGGTAGTTAAGCGAACAAGTAATAAAAGCATTACTAAAATGAGGCCTATGGTAAACCACTTAAATTTCCTGAGATAATAAATGAGAGTAGCAACCGGGTTTTCAGAACCAAAGGAAAAGGGATATATATCCGTGGTGGGGTTTATGCTCTTTTCATCCCAGGGCACGGCGAGCAAATCGGCATATTCTGCACCCTCATTAATAAGTTTTACATCCTCCTGGGAAAAACCGGCAGGCTTGACGAAGACATATAAACTTTTTAGGCCAAAACTTCCGGCGTAAAAGGCTCCCTTACTCAGGTAGATAAGGGTCTGGTCCCTGGTTATTCCCGCTCTTCTTAAAGTTGAACAAAGTTGTCTTATTACCCTTTCCTGGACGGCAGGAGGTATTACTCTTCTTATGAAAAGAAAGCCGTGTGGGCTTAATACCGAACGGCATCTACTGAGGGCACTGTCCGTATACATAAAGTTCGCATCGGGAAAGGACAGATTGGATACCCGAGCCCTCGGGTCCAGGTAAGCATAGTATATGAGGTCGAACTTTCGCTGGGTATTCTCCAGGAAGAATCTGCCCTCACCCACCACGATCTCCGCGGTCTTATAGGTTTTCCAGATGGGCTCGATGTCCCTGGCAACCTCAATAAAGCCGGGGTCCAATTCCACCGCGGTTATCTTAAGGTCTGGTTGGTTAAGGGTATTGAGCATAAGCACATCGCGACCCAAGCCCGTGCCAATGATAAGAACCTTCTTAATCTTGCCCTGACTTTTGGAAAGGGGATGAAGGATGATGGCGTCGCTGCCATATCTACCATCAGGCAAGGGCACAGAATAGAAATACCATCCATCCACATAGCACTCGACGCGGCTTGCTTCTTTGTGGACATCTATGCGCTGATAAGGCGACCAGAGAGAAAATACGAAGCGCTCCTGGAGCCATTCGGGCGTCTCCAAGTCTTGCAGGAAACCGTATATCTTTTCCTCCAGTGGAAAAGCCACAAGCAAAGCGAAAATAATGGCCAGGGTTCTCTTACGGATGCCCAGCCAATTCCGAGCGAGCACTGCCGCTACAGAGAAGGCCAAAGTAGCAACAAAAACTCCCGGTATAGGGGCAAGCCAGAGCAACAATATGCCTCCCAGAATGGCTCCTATGCCAGAGGCAAAGAGGTCAGAGGCATAAATCTCCGAGAGAAATCCTTTCTCCCGGGCCAGGGTCAAAAGTGAGGCGAAAATAATGCCCTGGAGCAAGAATATCACTCCATAACTAAAGGGGACGGTTATGACGAAGGTTTTTATGATCTGCTTAGGCTGCAGAGCCTCAACTTCCTCCGGGGTCTCTCTGAAAAACATATCCGCGCTAAAGGGGGGTTTTATCTTTTGAGGAAGTTTTATCAGGAGGAAGAACGAAACGAGGCTGATGAGGATTAAAAGAATTACACAAATCTTGAGGATGCGGGTGGTGCTGAAGGGCAAGAAACCTTTCAGTAAAGAACCCAGGCCTATCATCCAGAGTACACTGGCAAAAAGAAGCGGCCCGATCATAAACATATTGGTAATTTGAAAGCGCATCTCCCTCAAGACGGCCATCTCATAGAGCATAAATCCGAAGGCCAGGATGAACATCAAGAGCAAATACCTGCGGGTTTCCCTGCCTGAAGAAGTCTTCAAGATTTTCCTCCTTCCGGTTGGTAAAACTTATCTTGGCTGAAGCACCAAGAGAATACCCTGAACCAGGACCATCGGTCTTCAGATAAACCGGCTAAAAAATTCTCAATCAGCATTTACTCTGTCGGTGACCTCAATCAATTTATAACTAAAAGGCCGGCCACCCTCATAAAAATAACTTTTATCTTCCAATAATCCAAGGTTCGTATCAAAGTAATGGTTAAATACTACCCTGAATGTATTTACAGGAGTTATGTCCTCGTATAGTTTTTTGTGCCCACCGTCAGGCAAATAATATGCGTTAAGTATACACATTTTTTCCTTGAGGTTAACGCTATCTGGATTTATATCATCAGCCCCTTTTGAGATCGGTCCATGGTCGCCTTGCAGAATAATAATGGGAGTCTCAGACGAACTGGATAATATTTCATTTATTGCCGCTTTTATTTTTTTGTTAACGAAGATAAGTTGGTTTCTATAATTTTCTATGTATTCGTCCTGGTCCAGATGGTCGCTTCGGTCAGTGAGTACAAACTTCCTACCGGGTTTAACCTTCTCTCCATTCTTCCCGAATACAAAAGGGGGGTGGGGTGCCATAATGTGAGCAAAGACAAAAACCGGAGCATCTAATTCGGCCCCGTCTGCCAGATGGTCGAAGATATAAAGTAACCTGTCTCTGTGCAAATCAAACTGTGATTTATCAGGTAGTAGGTCCAGTATTACGGGAATGGGGGTAGTGCCTAAGAGCAGGTTTTCAAATTCGTTCAGTGACCATCGGGGACTCTTGAAGATATCGGCACTAACCTTGACTTCCGTTGTTATATCCCCTGAAGAAAAAGCCACGATTAGGTAACCGTGCTCTTTTAGTAATTCAACCACTCTACTATTCCAGATTACTTTCTGAAGCGGCACCTTGTCATAACTCGCCAGGCCCATTTGCCGGGCTAAATCTTCCAGATAAGCAAGATTGAGTGAAGAGGCGAGCGAAAGGTCGGTTTCCGCATAATTACACCTGCTTTTATTGGCGATATAGAAGCCTTCTTCAGCCAAGTATTTTAGAAATTCGCTATTATCATAATGATAAAACTCTTTAAGAATATCCGCTCTGGCATAGGAATCGAGAATGATATAATAAATGTCCGGGTATTCTTTTGATTTTCCAACCCTGGCCGGAACCGCTCGTGTTTTTGCGGCTCCTCCCATATTCAGGAAACGCCGGTGAAGGGCAATCGTAATTACAGGAATGACAACTAAAATAATGGCTACTATGTTTAAATAGTTACCAAGGGCGACTAACTTTCTCTGACTTCTTATTACCGCCCAGGCAATGGCGATTAGTGGCAGTATGCAAAGGACGACGAAACAATCCTCCACTAAATCCAAATAGTCAAAGATTTCGAAAAGCCAGTCCGTAAGATGGCCGTAAGAAAAAAGAAACAATAAAAATATGGATGTGACAATCCCGGCCTTATGGAGGCTCTTAATAAGAAGGACGAGCACGAGCCACAGCAGAAGAGCAAAAGAAACTGCCACAACTATCGGCCTAATCGTCTCCCTGAAAGACATTTCTTTTATGTTATGAGAAAAGAGAAAGAGTATGGGAAAGAGGGCAAATAAAATAGGATGGATAACGAACCATTTCTTCATATTACTTAGGCCTTCTCTCCATAAAATACACCCTTCTCTCGGAATCCCTGATTCTCACACAATTCAGTATGACAAAAAATTTCTGAAATTCGTTCTCAAAGACGCTTTCCCTATAATCAGGAAAAATGTCCTCCCGGGTGGATAGAAGCCTTTGCACCTGGGAATCGCTTTTGGGGACAAATTCAATGATGAGCCAATGGCAAATCTTGCTGAAAAAATCCGCAATTTTTTCCAGGGGCAGATTATTGGAAATGGCCAGATGATGAACGAGAGCCAAAGCCAGCACGGCATCCGCCGGACCACGCTCCAAAAGAGACTCCCTTTCCGCATTTTCCCAGCCAATACCTGGACTGGGATCGGTCAAATCAAGAAGGAGTGGCAAGATATTAGTCTCGCCTTCTTTAAGACACTCGAGATAATTCTTTTCCACCGCCGCCGGGTCTATATCAAAAGCGATTACTTGCGCTCGTCTTTTGCTGGCGATGCGGCTGAATAAACCTACATTGGCTCCCAGGTCCCAGACCATCTTCGGGGTGGTCTCCTCCAGAAATCGTGCCACTATTTCCTTCTTGTGCGATAAAGCCTCCTCAGAATAATTGGTATCTTCATAATAATTAGCCCATTCGGTCCTTTGAACTCGCCATTTGAGTTTCCTCACTGCAGATTCCAGGTTGTCGATAAGCCCAAGAAAAGATAGACGACTCACTTTGCGGCCGCTCATATCTATCGCCTTATGGGCAAAGTGCTTCTGGCTTTTGGCGTGAAGGTGGAGGTGAGAAAGTAGTGGGAATTTGAGCCGCGTGCGAAAGGGAAGAAGGGAACTCGCCAAATCCAGAGGCACGCCATCTATGTGGACTCTCAATAATTGATTTAGCCTGATATCCCTGTAAGTCATTAGCGTCAGAGGCGCAAGAAAATGCTGGCAGAATTGTCTATAAGCTACCCAGGGACTTCCTTCCCGGTACTTCTCAAAAGAAAGCGTGTCAACGAATATGGGTCTTCCTTTTCTGAATTGTATGTTGTATGCGCTCGAATCTTTGAGAGACATTCCGAATTCCAGCGACCTCTTTTGTATTTCAAGCCTGACCAGGGCCGCATCTTTCAATTGGCTGAAACTCCACTCGTATGGATATGAAATAAAGGAGATGGCCTCAGGCTTGATTATTTTGTAGGCCTTATCCGGCTTTGCGGCCTCAATATCAACTTCCTGATGAGCAAGCAGTAGTGCCCCGTCCGTAAGGGTCTCATAAAGACCGGAACTCATCAAATGGTCATAATTTTCTTTGTAAGTGAGGTTTATCTGCCGGTAAAGCAAACCGTCCCGATAAAAAAGGAACCCACTCGGGTCCCGAAAAGAAGCTGGAATATTTGCGCTACTTTTCGCCCTTTCCATATTTTTTCCGTCTGGAGAGCATCTCCCCCAGGAAAATTCTAATCTTACTCCAGAATATCTTGATGGCAAAAAGTCCCCCCAGTAAGGCGGCCAAAAGTACTTGAAGAAAAAAACTTCCCGTTCCCGGGTCGAGGTAGGCATAGGCCTTCTGAGGGAAGATAAAAAAGAAAAGACTAAGTAAAAGAAGTGTCATCATAAGGCCTCTCAGAAATCTCATCTTGATTTGCCCCGGCTAAGACTCAAGTATTATTGCCTCTATCATTATAACAGGCCCTGCATCATATCTCAATAATGTTACCTTGCCGAAACCTAGCACTTAAGGGATAGCCAAAATAATCTTCTAAGGTCCTCCACAGCCAGATCCATTTTTCAATATCAATTTCTGGGATACGCTCGGTAAATATTATGCGCCATTTCTCGGCTCGCTTGGACTCCTCTGCCATAAGTTATCCCCTTAAGAATTGGTCTCTTTCGACCTTGCTATGCGAAGTTTTAAAGAGTCCGAGGCCTTGCCTATCAATTCCAGGAGAAAAACTACGCCAATGCCCATCAAGATGCTGTTGAAGGCCAATATAGGCAGATGGTATCTCAACCACACAAAAGGTATCCATAATGTGGTTCCAGAGATTACAACTATTGCCCATATAAGTAGCGCACCCTTTTCAGATAAGCACCTGGTGGATTTAATACTTTTAATCTCATCCCAGACCAATTTTGTCAGGCCCAAAAATAGCAATATAAGGTCTACAGGAAGTCTAAATATGCTGGGAAAGACACGGTATTCACAGAAAACGCGCTGATAGACAGAGGTAACCTTTTGGGGCAGGGTGTTTAATGAGCCCCGTGGATCTAGTGCCCTTTGGCCCTGGATTTCTTCACTTCTATGGCGAAGCATCCTTTTAATACCCCTCGCTGGCTTATCGTATAGCATAGGATTACAAAGTACAAACAGGGATAGAGAAATCACGACAAGGAGAATTATGCTCATTAAAGCCGCCGGGGTAAGACGGTAACGACTAAACTGCCTCTTCAGTCCACTTAATTTCACAACCGAAGATTTAAGGCCGCTGAGAAAAGAGGGTTTGAGACATCCTTGCACCAAAAAGACCCCCATCACAGCTATAAAGGCTAATCCTGCTAATCCGCCGTTCAATTTGGTGCCGGCGGCGAGGAATAGAGATACCCCTGCCAAACAAGAAAGGCCCAGAGTTTTAAAATAGGATATGGGCCTCTTACGGCAAAAATGTGAGACAAGGTGCAGGTTAATTAGTAGAGTCGAGAAGAGGAAAAATAATAGCGGCGCATCAGTCATCGCCCACCGGCTGTACCGTGAAGCCAAGGGATTTAAAGCCCAAAGAAGACACGCAGCAAAACCTGCCCGTATACCGTAGATTCTCCTACCAATAAAGTAAAAGACCACTCCCACCAGACCCCCGAAAATGGCCATAGTCAGCCGGACCACCCGGAGATGGTCCGGGCGAGGAAAGCGCCCGTGCTTGATGTTCCAATCTGGACTTTTGCCGAACTGCCATGGGGGCCTAATTTCGTCTCTCTTATGACCTGAAGCATAGAGAGCAAAACCAATGATATATTTGCCAAGAGGCGGCTGAGTTATTCCGTGGTATTCGTGCCATTCTGGATTCTCAATGTCTTTATCAATGAAGAAAGTCCAGAAAAATCTCCCCATATATATCCACTGGCTCTCATCGGGATGAGTGAGGACCGCATCCGCATCAATGATAAAGAAGGCGAGGAGAAAACGAGAGAAAAGGACGATTAAAAGCGTGAAGATGAGCAGAGTTTCCCATAAAGGAGACACACGTCTATGTGAAGCCACCATCGTTTCTTTCTGTAGAGAACCGGGCTACTTTTAACGAGGATACTTGTTCACAGTTTAATTCTCGACCTTCGTGGCTAAAATAGAAAATTTCATTATTGACGATTTCGTTTTCTTGTCAAAATGCTATTCGGTCTGTGTCCTGAGCACCTCCAGCATAGCCAGCATATTTTCCAGCCGACAATCGCCGGGGATGGAATGCGCCGGGGCTACGATAAGCCCGCCGCCGCGTCCCGCATCGAGCATCCGCTGCGTTTCTTTTCGCACCTCTTCCGCCGTCCCATAAGGAAGTAGCCTCTGCGTGGAAATACCACCCCAGAAGGCCAGACGCCCGTGATACTCTTCCTTCAGACCATATACATCCATCACTTCGGGCTGAAAGGGATTGAAGCAGTCAAGCCCTATCTCAATCAACTCGTCAAATAAATCATCCACATCCCCGCAGGAATGGATAATGACTTTTTTGCCGGCGGCGGTAACCTTACCGTACATCCTGGCCAGGCGCGGTTTCAAAAAGCGCCGCCAGTGAACCGGCCCCATAATGAGCCCGCGCTGCTGGCCCCAATCGTCCCCGAACCTCATCCCATCTATGGGAAATTCCAGCGCCCGCTCAATTATAACCAAATTCCATTCCACTATTCTCTCCAGAAATTCTTCCACAAATTCCGGGCGCTCCACCATATCCATTAAAAGATTAGCCATCCCCCGCATGGTCCAGGCCCGTTCAAACAGCGAAAATCCCAGATTTGCGATGACGAATCTATCCTCATTTCGCTCCAAGAATTCCTCTATCCCGGCAAAGCGCGAAGGCTCATAAGGGTCGGGAAAGCGATATCCGGAAAGGGTGGGGCCAGTTAAGAAGGGCTCCGGGGTCCCGATATCCTTATCTATAGTTCGATTCCACAAAACTCCGAATTCATCTCGATATGTATCCGGCGCCGCCTCCTGCCTCTCCCCGGGAAGTGCAGGGCTGAAACTCGCTATGTGATTACCTATAAACTCCTTGAAATCTTTCGTCCCGAAATGCTCGGCCATTTTGGCCGCCGCGGGCCGCGTGAAACCTATCTGATAGGGCACTTTATCCGGCGACTCGAAACTGAGCGCCTTTTTCACCCTCTCTTTCAGCGTCATTATTTCTCTCGCATATAGGCCTTAAATTTTGCCTTGAAGGCCTCGTACGCCTGGGCGCGGTGGCTGTGTTTGTTTTTTGCCGCAAGCGGCACCTGGGCGAAGGTCTTGCCCCCCAGAGCCGGATGGAGGAATAGCGGGTCATAGCCAAAGCCCCCCTCCCCTCGCTCCTCTGTGGCGATATACCCCGGGCATTCGCCCTCCGCAGTAAAGATGATGCCTTCCGGAGAGGCAAGCGCAATCACACAAACATATCTCGCCCGCCGTTTATCATTGGGCATCCCTTCCAGTTCCTGTAAAAGTTTGTCATTATTTTTCTTATCCGTGGCGTTTTCGCCGCTATACCGGGCCGAAAGTATCCCCGGTCGCCCGCCTAAAGCCTTCACCTCGATCCCGGAATCTTCCGCCAGGGTCAATAGACCGCTGAACCGGGCAAACCGAAGCGCCTTTTTCACTGCATTTTCCTCATGACTTTGCCCATCTTCTTCTACCACCGGAGCATCGGGAAATTCACTTAATCCCACAAATTCCACTTTAAGTGAAGAAAGAAGGGGCTTAATCTCCCGCAGTTTCCCTTTATTGCGCGTGGCTATGAGAAGTCTCAATGGCCTCTTCCCGGCATTTAGCTTTTTTCTCATATTGACCTTTTTATCTTAACCGCTGGGGGTCAGAAGTCAAGGAAGAAGGCCGTCGGGCCAAGAGGGCTTTTTGATTGACAAAGACAAACCCAACTGATATTTTAATGCTTTAATTTCCGGAGGAAGGTCTTATGTTAAGGCCCGAGATATCAGAAACTAAAGCAGAGCGATTAAGCCGACGCATCGACCAGTGGATGCTTGCCGTGGCCGTGGTCGCCCTGGTCTCCCTTATCCTGGAACACGGCCAGTATGTGGTAAGCCCGCTGGGCCTAAGAATTCTGCAAGGCCTGGACCTTTCTATCATCGCCATCTTTATCCTCAAGAATTTCGTCAAACTGGCCCTCGCTCCGCAAAAAATCAATTATCTCCGAAGAAATGTCATCGATTTCCTGCTCATCTTTTTTCTTATTCTGTGGCTGGTAGCCGCGGCGAAATTGGTCACCTATACCCAGGTACGCGATTTTCTACAATCAATGCACGTGGTCTCCATCACTATGCTCTATATCGTTTTATTTCAGGCCTATATCCTGGCCAATCTTCTCCTGGAGACCATCCGCGTCTCCAGGCATTTAGCCCATTCCCGATTCCGCCCCGCACAAACGCTTATCCTCAGTTATCTGGCCATAATCCTTATCGGCACCTTCCTTCTTTATTCTCCCCGGGCTACGGTCACCAGAAGTATATCCATCACCAACGCCTTCTTCACTGCTACCTCCGCGATGTGCGTAACCGGGCTCATCGTGGTGCCCACGGGCACCTATTTCTCCACCTTTGGCCAGGGAGTGATACTGGTTCTTTTGCATTTAGGCGGCTTAGGGCTAATGACCTTTGTGGCCTTTTTCTCACTTATTATGGGTAGGGGGCTGGCCTTAAGAGACCGGGTGGTGATGCAGGATGTATTAAGTTATGACCTGCTAGGCAAAATCGGCAGGATAATCATATATATCTTATGTATCACCTTTTTCTTTGAGGCGGTGGGGGTGGTGCTTCTTTTTAATGTCTGGGAGGGGGATTTAAGTTTTGCCAGAAGGCTCTATTACAGCGTCTTCCATGCTGCCAGCGCCTTTAACAATGCAGGGCTTTGTCTTTTCAACACCAGTTTCCAGAAATATGTCTCAAGTTTCGGCCTTAATCTGGTGGTGCCCGGGCTCATCATCATCGGGGGTCTGGGCTTTGCCGTGCACGAAAATCTGATAGAGTGCGCCAGGCGCGCATTAAAGCGCAAGTCCCCTTATAGGGGCCCGGGCCTGCGGTCAGGTAGCCCCCAGCCCCGTCTCAGCCTTCAGGCCAAAATCGTCCTTATTACCACCGCCATCCTCATCATCACCGGCACCGGCATATTCCTCTCACTTGAGATGAAAAGGACTCTTTCGCCACTTCCTCTTCAGGGAAAGATATTTGCCGCCTTCTTTCAATCGGTAACCGCCCGCACCGCGGGCTTTAACACCGTGGATACCTCACGACTTTCCAACCCGGCCTATTTTCTTTTAATCTTTCTGATGTTCATCGGGGCCTCACCGGGAAGCACCGGCGGGGGCATTAAGACCAGCACCTTCGTCATCGTGGCTGCCGCGGTTTGGGCTACTTTGCGCGGCGGCCGCCAGGTGGAAATCTGCAAACGAACCATTCCCTCATTTATGGTGAATCGGGCGGTGGCCGTCTTCGCTATTTCCCTCACTGTGCTTGCCATTTCCACTATGCTTTTAACCATAAGCGAAGATGTATCCTTTATTTCCGCCCTTTTTGAGGCCCAGAGCGCTCTGGGCACCGTGGGGCTTTCCACCGGAATTACCTTCGGTCTTTCCACCTTTGGCAAATGGGTGATTATGGCTACTATGCTTACGGGAAGGATTGGGCCTTTGACTGTGGTGCTGGCCATCGCCCAGCAAACCGTGACTATTCGCTATGAGTATCCTGAGGAAAGGGTTATAATCGGATAAAGGTCGCAGGTCGGCCGTCCTCCGTCGTGGGTCGCTAACAAGGAGCCAAAAATGGCCAGATATGCCGTAATCGGCCTGGGAAGGTTTGGGATGATGCTGGCCCGCTCTCTGGCCGAGAGGGGTCAGGAGGTAATTGCCATAGACCACCGCCGGGACCTGGTGGAAGAACTAAGAGAGGAAGTGGGCGTGGCCGTGCGCCTGGATGCCACGGATGCCAGGGCCCTTACTGCCCAAGGCGCACACAATGTCGATGTGGCCGTGGTGAGCATCGGTGAGGATTTCGAGGCCGCCGCCCTGGCCACCTTGGTCTTAAAGGGCCTCAAGGTGCCCAAGGTCATCGCCCGAGCACAAACCCCTACCCGGGCCAAAATCCTCTCCCTAATAGGCGCCGATGAGGTGGTCTCACCGGAAGACGAAAGCGCCGTGCGCCTGGCCCAGCGCCTCGCCGCACCCAATATCATTGACTACCTGCCCCTGGCTCCCGGACATTCCGTGGTGCAAATCCAGGCCCCCAAAAAATTCCACGGCAAGAACATCGCCGAGATTGACCTGCGTAAGAAATATGAGGTTAATCTGGTAGCCATAAAGAGAACCCTGGCCCGCCGCACGCCTGAGGGCGAAGAGGTCACCCAAGAAGA
>Ga0111219_1076_pt1 | contig 12772 bp, 10 predicted proteins | sample DeeMarSWOR152_54_FD_80368 | JGI IMG/M metagenome (GOLD analysis project Ga0111219, IMG submission 80368) | Planctomycetes bacterium DG_23
ACGCAGACGGGCGCGGCCTTGCGGTCAATCTCGCCCATCAATCTATCGGCAAAATTCTTTCGGGGCATACTCCTTCCTTTATATAGCAGGCATTACTCATAAGTATGAGTCAAGTCCCGTTCGGACTTAGCCGCTTGCTCCAGGCGGCGATAATTGGTGCGCAGTTTCTCCAGTTCCTCAAGTCTGGCATTGGGGTTGGACAAGGCCTGGTAGATTATGGCGCCTTCGCAGTCTCTGGGCACGGGCAGTTCAGCCAGATGGCAAATAGTAGGAGTGATATCCGTGAGCCAGACATTACGCTTTAGAACTTGACCCTTTTTGACGCCGGGACCGGCCATAATGAATAGCCCCCGCACAGAACCCACGCCGAATTCGCCCGTGGTAATATGCACGCCGTGCGAGGCTCCAAATTCCGGCCTTATGGCATAGAGGATATCGCCGGCCATATCGCCGTAAGTGCCCAGGATGCGAGCATCTTTATTCTTCAGGGCGAAGATTACCGGGCGAAGTCCGGTCTTTTCATCCACGTAGTCATAAAGCGCCGCGATAATCTCCTCGCAAACCTTTTCGTATTCTTCACCCGGTTCAACGAACCCTTCTGGGTCTCGGCCCTTGAGGTTTACGAAAACCTGGGCTGCTACCGACTGCCAGGCCCTGGTCTTAGACCAATCCACCAGCTCTTCTCCAGTCTCCGAATCCTTCTTGGTGACGACGAGGCCGGCCTTTTCGAGTATGGGCCTCACCACAAAGGGGCCGACGGAAGGCACCGCACCGTGGTCTGAGGTGATAATAATGAGCGCATCCTTGCCAGCAATCTCTAAAATTTTCCCCACCTGTTCGTCAAAGATTTCATAGAGGCGAAGGTCAGCAGCCTGGAACTCTGCCACCCGGTCAGGGTCTTTGGCGGTCAGGGGTTCCATATCGTCCAGGAAGCGATGATAGGCCCAATCGGTGATGTGGTTGTGCATAAAGAACAGGTCCCATTCTTTGTGAGTGAGTAGATATTCAATGGCGGCAGTGGTCCATTTATTTTCCAGTTCCTTGACTTCCACATAAGTTTCCAGGTCAATCCATTCCAGGGCCAGGGGCCGAATTCCGACATTGGCCATAGGGAAACCTTCCGAGATGCTTTCCAGTTCTTTGGCTATGTCCTCGGGGAAGGACCAGTCGGAAAGGCAGGAAATGGGGGTGAAGTAAAGACGGAGTTTCGCCGCGTCTCTGGAAAGTTCTACGAGTTTCACCATAAAAAGGGCGTCTTTGGCGCCTTTATCACTCTCAAAGGTTTCACGGATGCGCCCGGACCATTCTCCCTGGGAAATCTCGGCCATAGGAGAGCCGGCATCCTTTTCTTTAGCAAGGATAACCTTATCAAAGCCCTTGCCCCTGGTGTCCAAGACCAGGAGCCACCAGATGGGTTCTTCTACCGGATAGTAAGCCATAGGAAAGATAATCTTGAGGGGGGCTTCAAGGGCCCGCTTATGGGCAGGCATATTTTCCCACTCTTTGGCCTCGGTGAGTTCAATTTGGCTTGCCCGGGGATACTCCTCGGTGGTAAAGGCCTGTTCAGCGCCGAGAGACACTTCAAACTGGCTCCCTCGCAAACGCCATTCATTTATGCTTAATCCTGCGCCTCCGACCTGGATGCCGTTCTTGAGAGTTGTAGGCCAGGTAGAAGGATAGTTAAAAATAATGCATTTCTTGCCCACATCCTCGGCCGCATTCCAGATATACTGAGCACGGCAGTACTCACTAAGAAAGGCCTGATGCATCTTGTTGAGCGGCTCACCGGGGAAGTGAATACTGAAGCCGGTTATACCATGGGTGCCGGGCCAGGCTCCGGTAACGATAGTGGTCCAGTTGGGTGGGGTGATAGTGGGATGAGGAACTAAACAGTTTTCTGCAAATACCCCTTCTTTAATGAGCCGGCCCAGATGGAGCAGTTTCCCCTCCTTCACATATTTATAAATGCGCTTCGGTATGGGTGCATCAATCCCAATGAGAGCCACCTTCTTCACCTCGGCCATCTTACTCTCCTTTCTCTGAAGGCTTCACCTGTTGAAAGCATCCTTGAAATTAACGAAAACCCGAAACAAAGTCAAAGAGAATTTTACCTTGAATATGAATGTCGGCAGGGATATTATGACGCTGAAGATATTGAATTTCTTGAATGAGGCATACCCAATGTCGGTCGACAAATTTGCTTTGAGAAATCTCAAGGACAAAAGGGTTCTGGTGATGGGATTGGGGCTCTTTGGTGGCGGGGCCGGTGTGGCCCGATTTCTGGTGAACCACGGGGCGCAGGTCACCGTAACCGACCTTAAAGGGGAGGAGGACTTACAGGAGTCGCTGGAGGCCTTAAAGGGGCTACCCATAAGATATAGGCTCGGCGGGCACAAAGAGGAGGATTTCAAGGATGCAGATATGATTGTGGTAAACCCTGCAGTGCCCAGGGAATCGAGATTCTTAGAGATTGCTCGCAAGGCGGAAGTGGTCTTGGAAACGGAGATGAACCTTTTCTTTAAGCTTTGTCCGGCGCGCATCATAGGTATAACCGGCACCAATGGCAAATCAACCGTAACCGCCCTCGTTGGAAGCATACTCAAAGAGTTTCATCCCGGAACCTGGGTGGGAGGAAATATAGGCAGGAGCCTGCTGGAGGATGTGGAGAAAATAGGCACGGGCGACCTGGTGGTTCTGGAACTCTCAAGTTTTCAACTCGAGGCCCTGGGAGAAATCAAAAAAAGCCCGCAGGTGGCGGTGGTGAGCAACCTCTCGCCCAATCATCTGGACCGACACAAAACCATTGAGAATTATATATCTGCCAAGAAAAATATCCTTCGCTTTCAAGGGCCCGAAGACTTTGCCATACTTAACCGGGATGATGCGGAGGTAAAAGGCTGGAAAGGAGAATGCAAATCCCAGGTCATATTTATAAGCACCGAGGAGGAACTTCAAGAAGGGATATACCTTCATCGAACCAACGCGGGTCAGGGCGGGGAAACTGGCCAAATCCTCGTGCGACTTAAGGATAAGGAAGAGGTGTTGGATGTAATGAAGGATTTTCGCCTTCCGGGCAGACATAATTTGGAAAATGCCCTTCTGGCTGTGGCCGCGGCCTACATTCTGGAGGCCAAAGAAGAGCACATTCGGGCTGGCCTTTGCGAATTCAAGGGTCTGGAGCATCGTCTGGAGCCGGTGGCCGAAATCGGAGGCGTGAGATATTATAACGATTCCATCGCCACCACACCCGAGGCGACCATAGCCGCCCTTGCGGCTCTAAGCGGGCCCATAATCCTCATCGCCGGGGGCTACGACAAAGGGCTTTCCTTTGAAGGATTGGCCGAGAGGATACGGGAGCGCGTAAAGGCCTGTGTGCTTCTGGGCCAGACGGCGTTAAAAATAAAAATGGCCATAGGCCAAGCGAGGGAATCTACCCCGGAGATAAAGGAGGCATCTTCGCTTGCTGAAGCCGTGCAGGTAGCACGCCTTATGGCAGTGCCCGGCGATACCGTGCTTCTTTCGCCGGCCTCAGCCAGTTACGATATGTTCCGCAATTTTGCCGAACGGGGAAGGCAGTTTAAGGAATTGGTGACCGCGGATGCCGCAGATTAAAAGGAACCCTGCGGATTACGCGGATACAAAATTAGGATGCGAATTACCACGGCGTTCAGCGGTCTTAATACCAAACGCCCACAAAGAGGACATCCTCAAGGGAACCGGATAGGCCAGTGGGCGCCTGCCCGAAGGTCTGAGAGACCGCTTTCATCTCAATGTTATTTTCCTCTGCCCACTCGCTAATATACTGGCCCAGATACTCCAGACCCTGGCGCGAGACCTTGCCATGGAAAAATCTCACCTTTTTCACCTCTTGCCCCCTTTCTTGTTTTTCAAGCAAACCGCAATGTTTATAAAGTATCGCGCTGCCAGCGGGCGGGAAATTCGATAACATAAGGCCCTGCAAAATTCAAGGCTGCAAGTTTCTGATAAATCGGTCGCCAATAGATGTTGCCCAGGCCCACGGGCAGATGCTGGTCTTCTTTTCCGAAATTATCGTGGAAATGGGTATAGGAAATTCTCTCAGCGAATTCATCCAATAGCGAATCGCTTCCAATGGCCAAATTTGCATGGCCGAAATCGAGACTGAGCCCCACATTGGCAGAACGAAGGCCGGCGAAAAAATCGCGCAGGTGTTCCAGTTTGGAGCCCAACTCTCCATCTCTTTTGCCAGGAAGATTTTTAATGCAAATCTTAATGTCCTTTGCCTCCGGCCGCCGGGAGGCCCAGCGGAATAGGTCTATCATCCTGGCCAGGCCGATTTTTTCATCCGGCGAGCGACCCAGATTGAGAATGAGATAAGATGCCTTCATCTGGCGCGCCTGACCAAGGAAATCGAGCAAGAGCAGCCGGCCTTTGGAGCGGGGAAGTTCGGCGAAGTGGGCCTGGGGATAGTAGGCCACAAGCATATCATTTTCTTGCGCCAGGCGCTTTATCTCCTGGCGCTCATCCGCGCGTGTCGTGTGGCTGGACCGCAAGAGCGGCTGCTCGGCTCTTGAGGAGTCGCGCTCTTGAAAAAGACAAGGGCCTGTGGAAAACTCCAGGAGGTTCAAGCCCCAAGACGCAGCCTTTGCGAACGCTTCCGGCAAACTGGCGTAATCGAGATAGGCCGTGGATATTCCTGTTATCATTCTTTAATCCACTAAAATATGAATAATCTATATATTTTAATCTTGACAAGCTCAAGAGACAAAAGTTATTTTATGGTTTTGCAGTGGCGTGGACCAGAAGTTAATCCAGGCCATTTCGGGATGACCCAACCCTCTTGTTAATGGATGAAAAATGGAAAAGGAAATTTTCGAAAATCCACCTAAAGAATTCCGGGAGGCCCCTTTCTGGTCCTGGAACGATGTGCTTGAAGATGAGGAACTCATCCGCCAGATCGGCCTGATGGATGAGGCGGGCTGGGGCGGCTTCTTTATGCACGCTCGTATAGGCCTGGTGACGCCATATTTGAGCGAAGAGTGGATGGAAAGGATAAAGACTTCGGTAGCCGAGGCCAAGCGTCGAGGGATGGCGGCCTGGCTTTACGATGAAGACCGCTGGCCTTCTGGCCGTGCAGGATGGATAGTGCCTCGTATGGGTGCACGATACCGAAACAAGGCCCTATGTCTCTTCGAAGATCAACTGCCGTCCACCGACCCAGAATGCTGGGAGACAGTTGCCGCTTACAGCGTTCGCAAAAAAGACGGCCGGCTAAGCGAGGTGAAGGAAATTTCTCCCGGTGAAGTGGAAAAAGAGGCGGGCAAAACCATCCTCTACCTTGTTCAATTCACCGCTCCCCTGGGCGACGAGCGCTCTGATGTGAGACCTTATGTGGATTTGATGGACCCAGAGGTGGTGCGAGCCTTTATTGAATCAACCTATGAAGCGTATAAGAAGGAAGTGGGTCAAGAATTTGGCCGCATAGTTCCCGGGATATTTACAGACGAACCGTGTTATATCATTACCGGGCGAAAGATACCGGAGGAGGCCGTACCCTGGACACCAAGAATGCCGGAAGAATTTGAGCGCCGTCGCGGCTACTCTTTGAAAGACCATCTTCTTTCGCTTTTTTATGAGATAGGACCGTGGCAGAAAACGAGATGCGATTTCTACCGCACGGCCACAGAACTCTTCTTAGAGGCCTTTAGCAAGCAACTCTATGAGTGGTGCGAGGAGGCGGGCATCGAACTTACCGGGCATTTCCTGTCTGAAGATACTTTTAACGGTCAGATAGGGCGGATAGGCGCGGCGATGCCCCATTATGAATATATGCAGCAGCCCGGTATGGACCATTTGGGCCGAAATATTAAGAATGCCATCACTGCCAAGCAGGTAGCCAGTGTGGCCGAGCAAATGGGAAGGTCTCGCGTCCTCTCCGAACTTTATGGCTGTTCCGGGCATAACTTCTCATTTGAAGAGCGAAAATGGATGGCCGACTGGCACTTAGTCCTGGGGATAAATTTCCTCAATCCCCACCTCTCGCTTTATACTATGCGCGGCTGTCGCAAGCGCGACTTCCCACCTAACATATTCTTCCAACAGCCTTATTGGAAATACAATAAATGGACAGCAGATTATCTGGGCCGGCTCTCATACGCCTTGAGTCAAGGAAAGAGGGTTGCCGACATCCTCCTCATACACCCCATAGAAAGCGCCTGGGCACTCTTTAGCCCGAAAGACAAGGGCGCCGTGGATGAACTTGATCAGAAATTTGTTGACATTCTGCACCTTCTTCTCGCAATTCATCGGGATTTTGAACTGGGGGATGAGAGCATAATGGCCCGGCACGGAAGAATTAGCCAGGGGAAATTTGTAGTGGGCCAGCAGCAGTATTCTTTGGTCATCGTGCCGCCGGCACTGACCCTTCGGGAATCCACCGTGGGGCTCTTGGAAGACTTCATAAGCCAGGGAGGAAAAGTCCTTTTCCTCGGAGAAAAGCCGAGTTTGATAGAGGCACGGGAAGATAGCCAGGGCCGCCTGAGCAGCATTTTCACGCGCTCCTTTTCGCCTTCCATTGAGCGGGAGAAGATAGTGCGCTTTTTGGATGAAACCCTTCCCTTTGATGTGAAAATTGAAGGAGAAAATGCCGATAAGGTCTGGTATCATCATCGAAGGACGAAAGACGAGGACATCTATTTCTTCGCCAATACCGATATCAAGCAAGAGGCGGGCTTAGAAATTAGCCTTCGGGGTCAAGGGAAGATGTATTATTGGAATTGTGTTACTGGCGAGATGGAAAGAGCGCGCTCGACATCGGAAGATGGCCTCCTGAGATTTGACCTGGCGCTTTTAGGGGGCGGTTCGGCACTTTTTACCGTGTCATAGGTCGGCGTTCTATTTTGGAGAAAATTTCCGGACAAAACATTATGAAAAAGGAAAAACCAAAACAGTCTGTGTCTTTTGAGGGCAATTGGCTCATTCGCCGTCTCGATTACAACGCGCTGGTGCTGGACTACTGTCGCTTTCAAATAGCCGGCGGAAATTGGAGCGATGAAGTGCCTATCTTTAAGGCCCAGGAGGCCGTCTCGGATGCTAAAGACAATTTCCAGTTAGAATTATCATTTCAAATGAAGGCCAGCCCGGAGGCCCTTTACCAAGCCTCGCGCCGTGACGGTCAAGGTGCGATATTCCTGGTTTCGGAAACACCCGAAAGATTTCAGATAACCCTTAATGGTAAGCCCTTTACCTGGCAGGACGCGGGCTTCTGGCTGGACACCAGTTTCAGAAAATGTTCTATAGGGGCTTATGTGAAAGAAGGAGAAAATAAGATTGGGCTTGGAGCAAAGTGGGAGCGGGCGCTGGAACTGGAGACTTCTTATATCGTGGGCGACTTTGCCGTGAAGAACAAGAATTACCGCGAATTTGCCATCATCCCGGAAGAAGATGTGGTTGAAGGGGAAAATCTGGTGGAAGAAGGGTATCCTTTCTTTGCCGGCTCCGTAGAGTTGCAAAAGACCATTGAACTTGAATTTAGGCCCGAGGAGGCGGTGCTTTCTTTCCCGGACCTTCCAGCCACGGTGACTGAGGTGGAAATAAATGGCAAGATTGCCGGCTCCATAATCTGGAAGCCTCATTCTTTAGAGGTGGCCGAATTTGTAAAGCCCGGTGAGAACCGATTTCTGGTGAGACTTACTAATACCTTGCACAATCTCTTGGGCCCACATCATCACATCCGGGGTGAGATCTTAAGCACCTCTCCGCGCATATTCAGCGACGAAGCAAATTGGAAGGATGAATATACCCTTCTTCAGTGGGGAACGGAAGGAATGAAACTTACCTGCAAATGAGACTGTGTTAGTTTTCACGGTGATTTCGGCATTTCCTTATTCACAGCGACTTTAACAAATAAAAAACGGACCCGCGCAGGGTCCGCTCAAAAATCGTTTCCTCACAAACATTTCAATCTGGAGAAGGGGATGAATCCCCCTCGGTTTTTATCTCTTTTTCCTCCTCCGCCATTTGGGCCTTTAGTCGGGCGCAATTAGGACAGGAAGAGTGGGTGAGTTCATCCGGCAAGTGAGACAGAAAAGGCCTATCCAGAAAAGTGTGCCCGCAGGTGGGACATACCGCTGCGACATAGGCCTCTCCCTCGCCTTCCGGACAGGGACCCGGGCCAATACCGTGGCCCTTCCACACTTCTTGCATCCACTTGGAATTTCGCCGACCGGTAAATCTTTCAAGTGTTCCATCGGGACGGATGCAGATGAATTGGTATATCTTATCCGGTGGTTTCTGAGTAACCTGCTGCCAGATGAGGTAAAGCCCTATGAGCAGTACAATCACTGCGGCAATAGCCACCGCTTTGTTGGCCTGCCAACCAACGGATTTGTAGTTGTTTTGCTCACTCATTTTCTAAAACTTTCCGGGCCGCCCCAAAGATGGAAGGCGGCCCGGAATTATTTGCCTGTTTGGTTCAGGCGAACCTACGAGGCTTATTCGTGCGCGTCGAACTCTTCCCTGCCGGCCCAGAAGTGACCATCCCAGTACCGAATGGGGAAGCAACGGACAGTGCCGTCATCCATGCAGCTGCCGTCGCCCAAGTGCTTGAATGGCCTCATCAGAGACACATGGCCGTCGGCGAAGGCGATGTTAGCCCCACCACCATGCCGGAAGTCAAAAGCATTCTGCCTTTTGGTGTTCAAGATGGCGTTGAAACGCATCATCTTGTAAGTTGAGGGCACATCACCCTTACACCAGTGCAGCATAAAATCGCCATCCGCGAACACGAAAGTCTTGGCAGGCTCGACCAAGTAGTCAGCGAAGCGGAAAAACTCATAGGTGCATTGGCAAATAACATCATCTGGCCAAGCGCTGTCGCCGCCACCGCCATAACCACTGTACCAGGTATCATCTCCTGGGCTATAGCATCTCCACGAAGCGCTACCAAGAGGCCCCTCGTTGGCTACATAAGTAGAGACAACGCCTTGGGGCATCATGCAATCGCCTTCAAGCTGCCCTATGGTACTGGGGCAGACAAACGGATTGCGGTCTATCATCATCGGCCTGCACCACGAGTCGAAGTCCATATTTATGTATCCAGACCAAACAAGGATCCCTTCCCAGGTCATATCTACGGGATAACTCCCATCGCAGTCATAAAAAGGCATCCCTGCAATACAGCTGAGCTTCCAGTCGTTGCAATACATTATCCAGGCCAGGACGATCTGTTTGAGGTTGGACTTGCACTGCGCGGTGCGGGCGTTTTCTCTTGCCCTACTTAAGGCAGGCAGGAGCAATGCGGCCAAGATGGCGATTATAGCTATGACCACCAGGAGCTCGACAAGCGTAAAGCCCCCTACCTTTTTCCTTAAGAATCTCATTAAAAACTCCTTCGGCTTTTAAGCCAAAAACAACTTCCACTCTCCAAACTACTGAATTCCGTGCTCCTTCACCCCCTTTAGAAACCTCATCTCACTGCACAGAGGCGCGCGCAGGATTTTCCTTTCCTACGACGCCCGGTCCGCAACTTGCGGACTCACCCTAAAACCCGGATAAAGGTACCTATTAGTGCATATATAGGATAACTCACCTCCCTACAGCCTGTCAAGGATTTTTTACAAAAATTTCACAAAATTTTTACACACAGGCGTTTTTTTATAACTCCATAAACATCAAGATATTAAGTCAGAAAAGAGGGGGTAAGCAGATTCATAAAATTGATTTTTCGTCCCCATATTACCTTCGCCTGCCCCCACTTAAAAGGCGGAGATTAGCCTTACGGCCTTCCCGGATAAAAGATTCTTGGCCAAAGCCCGCAAAACTTATTCAATAATCGCGCGGCTCGCAGGAACCACCCCAGAAGTACCCACCCCGATAGTCCCGGGAAAAGGAAATGATACTTGCGTCGGTGAATTCGCCACCCGTGGCTCTCGCGCCAACCGGTCTCAGAAAATCCACATGCCCATCCATAAAGGCAAAGTTGGCCCCACCCGAATGCCGGAAATCGAAGAGATTCTGATGAGTGGTCCTTATAACTGCGGGACCGCGTAACTCCATCCAATCAGAATCAACCAGAATCCAGGTGAGTTCAGGCCTGGCGAAATTGTCAATAGGCCAGGCCCAGTCAGCAGGAGGCGGACCTTCCCTCCACCAACCACAGCCCATAACCTCCTCGTTGCAAGCATAAGAACAGATGATGCCCAGGCTGTCACTACCGCCAGAGGCTATCTTCGGCATATGGGTAGGACAAACCAAGGGATTTCTCTTAAGGCCCATCGGCTTACACCAAGAGCCAAAAGACACATCCAAATATCCAGCCCAGATAAGGGTTACCGGCCAGGGGAAGTCCTCTTCATTATTATCGCAAGGGTCGGACATAGCCAGGTAGCCGATATAGATATGGTCATAATCGTGCGCATACATAAGCATAACCAAGGCAAGTTGTCTGAGATTGGATTTGCATTGCGTGGAGCGAGCCAATTCCCTGGCCCTGGTCACCGCGGGCAGGAGTATCGCCGCTAAAATGGAAATTATACCTATCACCACCAGAAGTTCAATGAGGGTGAAGGCATCTCCCTTTTTGTGCGTCAATATCCGGACACTCTTCCCAGCCGTAGGCCGAAAGGGATTTTGAGGCTCTCGGCTTACACTTCAGGATTACAAGAGCCTCTGGGGGTTTTCCAGAAGTTCCTTTATCTTCCCCAGGAAGTTGGCGGCTGCCACTCCGTCGGTGAGGCGATGGTCCGCAGCAAGCACCAGGGTCATCATCTTTGTGGCTTCAATTTTACCGCTGTGCACCACCGGCCTTTCTTCAATCTGGCCTGCGCCCAGTATGGCCGCCTGCCCCGGCGATATGATAGGAATGAAATTCTTTATACCAAACATACCCAGATTGGAGATGGTGAGCGAGCCCCCCTGGTACTCATCCGGAGTAAGTCTTTTTGTTCGGGCCTCTTCGATTAACGCACGGGTCGCCTCGGCTATTTCAGCCAGCGCTTTTTTATCCGCGCCGCGCACCACAGGTGCGAGTACCCCCTCGTCAACTGCCACAGCCAACCCTATATCAATCTCCTCTCTCTGGCGTATTCCAGCCTCGGTATATTCGACATTAAGTCCGGTAAACTCTTTGAGCGCCAGGCCGGAAGCCCTGATAAAAAGGTCGCTGAAAGAGATTTCTTCACCCTTCTTCTTGAGTTCCTCTCTCATCTCCACCGCCCGGGACATATCCACATCCATCGAGATATAGAAATGGGGTATCTCCCGTTTACTTTGACTCATACGCTGGGCCAGAATACGGCGCATAGGACTAATCAGTGTGCCCTGGGCGTGGTCCATTACATCCTTCTCAGTAATCCGTCCGCCTGGGCCGGAACCTTTCACCTTATCCAACTCCACGCCCTTTTCCTTAGCCAGCCTCCTGGCGCGGGGCGAGACCAGAATGCGTGTCTTCCCCGGGCCCGGAACTGCCTTTTCCTCCTGCAAGGTCTCAGGCCGAGGAGCCACTTTTTCCCGCTTCTCGCGTATTTGCTCTGCCAGGTATTTCTCAGGAATAGGCTCATCGGCATCCCCCACTAAGGCAATGGTTGTGCCCACGGGCAAAGTCTCCCCTTCCCGGGCCAGTATCTTGCGCAAAGTGCCGGTGAAATATGATTCCACCTCCAGGGTAGCCTTGTCCGTGGTTATCTCCAGGAGCACTTCCCCGCGTTTTACTCGCTCGCCTTCGGCCTTGAGCCAGCGGGCAATCTCGGCCTCTTCCATTGTCTGACCGAGTTTGGGTAAAAAGACCTCCTGCATTTTGGCCTCCAAATAACGCCTTAAATACCCAATTTGCCTCGTAACAAAAGGAAAATTAAGGGCTTAATCTGAGCCAGGATAATGCCGCCTTTACGGCCTTATCTTCTTTCTGCAAATCCGAGAGCTTGGGAAGTGGTGAAGGAGCGGTCTTGGGCCAGGGGCCTTCTATCCTCACATCCGGCCCCACTTTTCCCAGGCGAGTGCCATCCGGGCTGTATAGTTCGGCCGCTGGAAGAACGAGATAATTTGTTTTGCCTGAATCTGATATGCAAAAATCTTTGGTGACCAAATTTTTGCCCGCGGTGGCTCGGCCGAAGAGCCTGGCCTGGCAAGGACGGTAAATCTTCAGCGCCGCCGACAATAACTCTATCGGTCCTTCGGTATTTTCATCGATGAGGACTGCTAAGCGGCCTGTGAAACGAAAGTGCCCCCCTGCGGAATAAAAATTCGTGTGCTCAACACCCCGGCCTCGGGCAAACCCCAAAAACCTTCCCTCGCCCAGAAAAAGTCCGGCCAGAAAAGCCGTGGTCTCCATATCCCCTTCACCCGAGCGCAGGTCAAGGATGAGTTCATCGGGCCCTGCGGCCGAAAGGTCAATCATCGCTTCGGTCAGTTCATTTCGCCGCGCAGATGAGATTTGAGTTGTGCGCATATAGCCTACTTGACCTTCCCGGGAATAACTTATGGCTTGACCCGCCAAGATGCGAGGCTGAAGTATTACCTCCCGGGATTTGCCGTCCGCCGAAGAAATCAGGGCTTTCACCTGGTCGCCCAATGGCCGGCGCGTCTGGATTCTTTCCTCTCCGGAAAGGGCCAAACGAAGATGAACCAGAGAAAATTCCTTTGTCTTGCGACCATCAATCTCAAGGAACTTATCGCCGGGTGAAATTCCGCCTTTTTCTGCCGGGCTTTCAGGAAGGACGGCGCTGAAGATAACTCCCGAAGAAGGCGTGTAGGAGATGCTCGCCCCTATGCCCGGAAGGTTGCCTTGACGGAGTTT
>Ga0111219_1107_pt1 | contig 12569 bp, 11 predicted proteins | sample DeeMarSWOR152_54_FD_80368 | JGI IMG/M metagenome (GOLD analysis project Ga0111219, IMG submission 80368) | Planctomycetes bacterium DG_23
ATTCCGTGCCGCAAGAGGAGCGCGGGCTCGCTTTTGGCCTGCTTGATTCTATGGACACCCTGGGGGCTATGCTGGGCCCGCTTTTGGGCCTGGGCATATTCTATTTATTGAGTCATTACACCAGAATCGGCACCGAGAGCACCTTTCGGTTCATCTTCTTCGCTGCCGCTATTCCTACGGTAGTGAGTATTTTTATTATCATCACCAGGACGCGAGAGGTGAAGGAATTCGGCGGCTCCCACGAAAATCCGGCGAGCGTAGGCCCCCGAACCTCACGGCTGGCGGCTTTAAAGGCCCATAAAACTCTCCTCATCTTCACCATTATTAGTTGTCTGTTCGCCTTCTGGGCGGTGACAGAAAACTTTATGTTGGTCTGCGGGCTCAGGGTATTGGATATAAGCCGCCAGGAAATGGGCGAGATCTGGCTCGTGGTTATCCTTTACTGGTTTATAAATGTTACCTTCGCGCCCACCGCTCTTTATGCCGGCAGGCTCTCGGATAGAATTGGGCGGAAACTGCCCATATTCTTGAGTCTGGTTATCCTGGCCGCGCTCACCCTTGGCTTTGCCTTTGTAGGGCCCACATATTGGCACATAGGGATTCTTTTTGCCCTGCACGGGGTATATCAGGGGTTCCTCAAGCCGGCGCAGAAGGCCTTTGTGGCCGATTTGGCCCCGGAGGAGTTAAGGGCCACCGCGCTGGGCGGATATTCTATGCTCACCGGCGCGGCGTCAGTGCCCGGTCCCTTAATTTTCGGCCTTCTCTGGCACTATTCCGGCGGGTGGAGGCTTCCGTTTCTGCTCTCCGGCTCTTTCGTGGCCCTTGCTGCCATTCTCCTTTTATTCTTTGTTCGCGAGCCCGCGAGGAAATCCAGCGACTAATTGTCTTGCGGTGTCTCTGCAAATAAGGATGGCAGCCCTCGCATTTCACTGAGGCACGATTCAACGGGTGGCCGTTATTTCGATTAAAACAAAATGAGAGGCGTTATGGGAAGACCTAATTTCGGGGTTATTGGCGCTGGCTTAAGGCAAGCGAGGTATAAAGGGTTTACACCGAGGCACATTTCGGCTATAATACTTGAGGATAAAGCGCCCTTGGTTTCGGGTGAGAGTGGCAAAAAGTCCCGGGAGACTTCCCTGGCGGCGCAAGGATCCGTCAAAGGTACGAAACTTATTAACTCACCACGGGGAGAGTGAAACTATGGATAGCGAAAAGATTAAAAAGGCGGTTAGGCTTCTTTTAGAGGGGATTGGGGAGGATCCAGAACGAACGGGTCTAAAGGACACGCCTGACCGGGTGGCCCGGATGTGCGAAGAGATTTTTGCCGGCACGAGCAAGGACGCCTCAAAAATCATTACCCCCCTTGAGGCCCCGGACCATGACGAAATCGTACTGGTTAAAGACATCCCTTTTTATTCTATGTGTGAGCATCACCTCCTGCCCTTTATGGGCTTTGCCCATGTGGCTTATATACCCGAGGGCTCGCGGGTGACCGGCCTTAGCAAACTGGCCCGGGTAGTGGATATGGAGGCCAGACGCCTCCAGGTACAGGAGAAACTCACCGTGGCCATCGCCGAGGATATTATGAAGTCGCTTCAGCCCAAGGGAGCGATGGTGGTGATTGAGGCCGAACATCTCTGTATGACGATGCGCGGGGTTAAAAGTCCGGGCTCCAAGACCATCACCTCGGTGGTGCGAGGGATATTCCGGGAGCGTCCGGCCACGCGCGCCGAGGCCCTGGCGCTTATAGAAGGGGCGAAATGAGCCTTGTTTGGTAGAGAAATAGTCGGCCGTAATACTCGCCTTATTCTTTCATTTCCACAAAATCATAGAAATTCTTAAGCCAGCGGCGTGTGCCTTTGGGCCGGGACTCCACGAACTGGATGAAATCCACCAGGCGGGAGAGGGTCTCCTGGCTTATGCTGTGCTCAAATTTACAGGCATCGGCCTCCGCATGCGCTTCGTCGATGCCGAGCATTTCGGAAAGGAATCTGGTAATGATTTTGTGGCGGCGGGCAATTTTTTCAGCGGTGCGCCGGCCTTCATCAGTAAGTTGGATATAGCCATATTGTTCGTGGGCCACCAGGCCGTGCTCCACCAGGCGGTGAAGCATCTGAGTGACACTGGCGCTGGAGACCCCGGCATAAGCCGCAATCTCCTTCACCCGGGCAAAGCCGCGTTCGGCCGAGAGGCGATATATTATCTCTACATAATTCTCAAGGCTCGGGGTTAAATCCTTCTCCATTTCATCCCCCGCTATGAAATACAAAACATCATAAGAACATACCCAGCACTAAATTTAACAGTCCTCCCACTATGAGGGCCGTGGCTATCATAATGAGAGCGGACTTGGTCATATCTTTAAGCCCCAGTTCCCTGAGTAAGACGGCAAATGTGGCTACGCAGGGGAAATACGCGGTAAGCACTACGCTGGCAACTATCAGTTGCTTCAATGAAAGTCCTAATGGAGCGAGCATACCCACGGCAACATCTTTCCTCAAAAATCCTATGATAAGGGCACCGGTGGCCTCCACCGGTAATCCCAGAACCCCACTCACTACTGGTGAGGCCAGTTTCCCTATAAACTGAATTATTCCAAGCGTATAAAGCACATTTATCAGCACCACTCCCAGAAGGACGAAGGGCACGGCCTCTGTGGTAAACTGCCTTATGCGTATCCAGACCTTTTTTGTTAAGGCCTTGTAATAAGGAATGCGGTAAGGAGGCATCTCTATAAGTATCTCCGGGGTCTCGCCTTTAACCACTGATTTCAGGATGCTCCCTAAGATGAGCCAAACTAAGAAAAGACTGACGAATACCGGAGCCAACCCACTAACACCGTATTTTCCCACCAGGCCCATTATCATAGCAATCTGGGCCATACAGGGCACGGCTATGGCCATTAGGGTAGCAGCGATAAAGCGCTCCTTTCTGGTCTCCATTATGCGAGTAGCCAGGGCCCCGGGTACATTGCATCCTAATCCCAGCATCATAGGAATAATGGATAACCCGTGCAGACCCAGTCGATGCATCAGATTATCTATAAGAACCCCTACCCGCGGTAAGTATCCAACATCTTCCAGGACGCTCAAAACCAAATAAAATGCAAACACATAAGGCAAAACCATAGCCAGGGGCACGAAAAGTCCGGTGGTAAGAGCCCCGAAGGACTGCAAGAAATCTATCTTCCCCTCAATCAGCTGACCTATGAGGATGTCGTGGATAAAGCCCTGCGAGCCCAAAAAAATGGAAAATCTCATCATCAGCGGCGCCCAGAAGTGTTCAAACGCCGGCTCCATAATATATCCTATGAGATACTCGCCAATAAACCTGATCAGTCCGAAAACCACAAGACCGGTCAATATGGCTATGGGTATGCCACTTAGAGGCATTATAGTGGCATCGCTCAGGGCTTCAAGGAAGGTGTGATGTCGATGGGCCACCTCCTGCACCTGGTCAACGATTTCCCCGATGGTGGCCCATCTCTTTTCCTCCTCGTAATCAAAAGTATTTGCCTTAGCGTCTTTGAATCGATTTACCAGTTCCTTTATCCCTTCGCCGCTCAAAGCACAGGTGGGTACTACGGGGACTCCCAAAATCTGTTCGAGTCTTTGGTAGTCTATTTTTATGCCGTGATGGCACGCAGAATCCCATATGTTTAAATTAATTACTACAGGTTTACCGGATTTCAGGAGTTGCAGGGTGAGATTGAGATTCCGTTCCAGGCAGGTTGCATCTACTATGTTTACTACAATGTCGCCCTGCTTGAGCATACGAACAGCGACCTCCTCGGCTTTGGTGTTTGGCTCGAGGGTGTAGGTGCCCGGAATATCAATAACCTCAACCCTTTCTTCTCCAATGCGCATATAGCCTTTGATGAATTCAACCGTGGTGCCGGGATAGTTGGAGGCGATGACATCGGCGCCGGTGAGCCGCGAAAAGATGGCGCTTTTGCCCACATTGGGATTTCCCATCAGTAATATACGCCTCATTCAGCCACCTCCACCATAACCCGACCGGCCATACCGAAACCAACTGCAATCTGCCTACCGTCCACTGTAACCATTACCGGTCCTCGGAAAAATTGAGCACCAGCTTTCACCACCCTCTTTCCAGGACGAACCCCCAGGGCATCCAGACGCCGCGCCATGCCCCAGCCTCCCTCTATACTCAATATGAACCCACTCTCACCCGGGGCCATCTCCGTCAAACTCTTAATCATCTTTTGCCTTTCTTTGTCACTTTAATAGTGCCTATCTTTTTTAAGCAAACTTAATTATACCTCATATGTGCCAGTTTTTCAACTAAATTGTTTGCCTTCCCCAGGCTTTTTACTTGCGGGCCAGGATGCAGAAAAAAGTTGAACTCTTGACAGACCTTTGATAAAATTTTTTAGGCTTTATCGAAGCAAGGTGGCTTGATGAAAATCTCTGCTTTAATCTCGGCGCTGTGTATTTTCTTATTTCTAACAGTACCCTCCTGTGGTAAGGCCCCGGGGCCCAAGCGCGACCCGGATACCATCTACTACTCGCTCTCGGACAACCCTACCGTTCTCGACCCCGCTTTGGTAAAAGATGTGGCCGGCGGGGAACTGGTGGCCAAGATGTTTAACGGTTTGGTGCGCTATAGTCTCGATGGCCATATAGAGGGCGATTTGGCCGAGTCCTGGGAGGTCTCGGAAGATGGCACCATCTATACATTTAGACTTCGCTCCGGCGTGCGTTTCGCCAATGGCCGCGTGCTCACCGCCGAAGATGTCCAATATTCCTTTGAGCGGGTGCTTCGGCCTCAAACGGCTGCTCCGCGCACCTGGGTTCTGGATAAAATCCTGGGGGCAAAGGAGATGCTTGCCGGTGAAGCCCAAACCCTCAAAGGCCTGGAAGTGCTGGACGAAGGAACCGTGCGCATTACCCTTTCGGAGCCTTTCGGCCCCTTTCTGGGCCTACTTATTATGCCCGCGGCGCAAATAGTGCCCAAAGAGGAGGTGGAAAAATACGGCCGGGCCTTTTCCCAACATCCTCTGGGCACCGGGCCTTTTCGCCTCACTCAGTTCATCCACGATGAACGGCTGGTATTCGAGGCCAACCCTTTTTATTTTGAAGGCCCGCCTAAGGTCAAGTCCATCGTCTATAAAATCATCAAAGAACCCTTGTCCAAGTTGACCGAATTCAAGCAGGGGCTTCTGGACATCACCGATATACCCCGCGCCTATTTTCTTAAGTTTAGGCAAGACCCTGAGTATAAAGACCTCATCGCCTCAGTGGTGGGGCTCAACACATATTACCTGGGCTTTAACTGCAGTGAAGCGCCTTTTGACGATGTGAAAATTCGCCGGGCATTTTCTTACGCCATAGATAGAAAAAAAATCGTGGAGACGGTGCTTGCCGGAAGGACTACCGCGGCCAAAGGCCCCATACCTCCAGGCATCTCCGGCTATGATCCGGAACTTGCCGGCTATGACTACGACCCGGCTAAAGCCAAACGCCTTCTTGAGGAGGCCGGCTGGCCCTGGGAGCGCCGCGTGCGCATCATCCATCCTTCTGGCGAGGATATTGCCGATATCGTGGAGATACTCAAGAGTTACCTTCAGGCCGTCGGCATTAAGGCGGAGACACTGGCGCGGGAGCGAACCACCTATAAGGATATGCTTCGCCGCGGGAATTTCGACCTCTATTATTATAGTTGGTGGGCGGATTATCTGGATGGGGAAAATTTCTTAGCCCCACTTTTTCTTACCTCCGAAGAGCGCACCGGGGGCAATGCCACCGCCTATTCCAACCCGGAAGTGGATGCGCTCATAAGAAAGGCCCAGAGGGAGCCGGATGCGGCCCGCCGGGTGAAACTTTATCAGGAAATCCAGCGCCTGGTCGTCGCCGACGCCCCGCGCATCTTCCTCTGGCACCGCAATATCTTCACTATCCACCAGCCCTGGATTAAGGACTACAGACTTTATCCTATATATAATGGCGACAAGAGCAATCTCCTCTGGATTGATAAGGCCGTATTAACGGGCCAACCATAAAATAACAAATTAGCAAAGGAATTCAGGTAAACATCTTATGCTTCCCGTGCTTATAGTCTTTGTGGCAGGCATCTCTCTGGGCACCCTTTTCTACACCAGCGCCCTTTACGAACTCACCGACGCCCCATATGCCCTTGTTATGCCGGGGGCCTTGATTCAAAAGACTTTTCTGGGAGCAAGTCTCTGGGGAGTTATTATCTGTTTGGGCATCTGGTTGGGATATTCACGGGTAGCAGCGGCTTTGCAGCGAAAAAGATTTGCTCAGGTTCGCCGCGGTGATGGCTGGAGTTTCCTCCCCTTTGTTTCGCCACTTATTATCTTCCTCGTTGCCCAGGGGATTAAGCGGCCGGAAGTCCTTATCTATTTACAACACGGCGTGGTTCTTTCTCTGGGGCTATTTTTCGCTCTCAAGGTCTTACTCTGGAGGGATGTTTCTGAAGCGAAGCGAAAAATAAATTGGGGCCAGGCCTCGCCCTGGATATTAGCGGCGATGGCAGTAATTTTTACCGCCACCTTTTCCCTCTTAGGCACCCTGCAATATCGGGCGCTTAATGTCCCTTATGGCGATTCGGGATATTTTGAGGAGCAACTCTGGCGCACCATACACGGAGAATTCCTGGTCCAGTCTATGCACAAAGACATCTTTCTGGGAAAGCATATCCAACTGGTTCATCTTCTGCTTTTGCCTATCTATGTCATCTTTCCGCATCTTTTGACGCTGGTGGTGCTGCAGAACCTGGCAGTGGCGGCAGGAGCGATAGCGGTTTATCTTTTGGCAAGAAACAAATTGAAAAGCCCGGGGGTGGGACTGGCCTTTGCTTTTGCCTATTTCTTATATCCACCGCTTCAAATCGCCAATCAGGATATGGCGCTAAACATCTTCCGGCCCATACTTTTTGCCGTGCCTTTCCTGCTTTTTGCCTTCTATTTTCTGGAGCGCAAGCGTCTTGGGCTATTTTTCCTCTTCGCCTTCCTCACGCTTATCACCAAGGAGGAATTCGGCCTCATTCTGGCCTTTATGGGGATATATATATTCCTGGCCAGGAGGAAAAAACGCTTGGGCGCGTCAGTCTTTGGGCTGGGCGTGATCTGGTTCCTGGTCGCCTTTTTTCTGGTCATCCCCTATTTCCACCAAGCCGCAGCCGGCGCGAAGCAGGTATCCCATGTGGTAACTTATTATGAAGATTTCGGCCAGGACTGGGAGGAGGTAAAAGAGACCGTCCTCACCCGACCCTTATTTGTGCTGTGTGCTGGGTTATCTCTTCACGCACGATGGCATCAAAAAGATTAACTTTCTCCTCTATCTCTTTGTGCCCTTTGTTTTCATAGGGCTTCTGGCGCCAGAAATTTTGGCCATCGCCTTGCCTACATTTGCGCTATCATTTCTTGCTTCGCGCGACTCTCTATACGACATTAAATTTTATTACTATACACCTCTTATCCCTTTCCTTTTCATCTCTGCAATTTACGGGGCGAGGCGGCTGGGAAATTGGGCGAGGGATTGGTTTCCTCGTTTCTTTACTGAAGAACGCTGCTTGAGATTCTTGGCGGCGCTCATAATCTCTTCTGCCCTTTTCGCCAATATCCTCGCGGCAAAATCCCCCGTATCTATCCTTTTTCTCCATCCCCGCTCCTCCTTCCACTGGCGAAATATCTATATTCGTAAGCCCAAGGCATATCACCTGGCCGAAATAAAGGCCCTCTTGCCTTCTGAGGCACGCCTGGCCACCACCAACTTCCTCGGCCCCCATTTCACTCATTACAAAAGAGATTATGTCTTCCCCAAATATCCATCCGATGAGGTGGATTACATCGTGATTGATACCACCGAACGCTGGCAGCCTGCCGGTGCTGGGGAGACTACCAAACGGCTCCTTGCCAGCCCGGCCTACGAGAAGATATTCCACAAAGATGGCATTTTGGTATTCCACCGTAAGGCGCCTCTTCAAGAGGAGCCGAACAATAGGGAGAACTGATGAAGAAGATGAAATCCGCCGTGCTCTTTAAGCCCAAGGACCTGCGCATCGTGGAAAAAGATATACCACCCATAGGCCCTGACGAGGTGCTGCTGCGGGTGAAGGCCGTGGGCGTTTGCGGCTCGGATGTGCATTACTATCGAGACGGCCGCATTGGCAATATAGTAGTAAAGGGGCCTCAAGTCCTGGGGCATGAATTCTCCGGCGAAGTTGTGGAGGTAGGCAATGCGGTAAGGGGAATTGAGCCGGGTATGCGCGTGGCCGTGGAGCCGGGCGTTCCCTGCGGCAAATGTGAGGCCTGCCTCACGGGTAAATATAACATCTGCCCTGAAGTGAAATTCTGCGGCACACCGCCGGTGGACGGCGCTTATCAGGAATTCTACGCGGCCAAAGCGGCCTTGGTCTATCCCTTTTCCAAAGAGATTAGTTTCGAAGAAGGGGCGATGATAGAGCCGTTGGCGGTGGCGCTTCATTCGGTAAATGTGGCCCCGGTGAAAAATGGGGACTGGGTGGCAGTCCTGGGTTCAGGACCCATAGGCCTTATGCTCATTCAGGCCGCCCGTTCAGCCGGAGCCACGCGCATCATCGCTACCGACCTCCTGGACTATCTGGTAAAGGCCGCAGAGGAGTTCGGAGCCGATTTCTCACTTAATGCAGCAAAGGAAGACCCGGTGGCGGCCATTATGGAATTTACCGGCGGCCGCGGGGTGGATGTGGCCTTTGAGGCCGCCGGCGTCCCGGAGACCACGCAGCAGGCCATAGAAATCGTTCGGCCAGGCGGCATCGTTGGCCTGGTCGGAATATGTCGCGAGGACACCATCCCCCTTGACCTTCATCCGGCAATACGCAAAGAACTCACCTTGCAAGCAGTGCGCCGCTTTCGCCATGTGTATCCGAGGGCGGTGGCACTCCTGGAGCGCGGCCAGGTAAATGTGGCCGGGCTTATCACCCATCGGCTGCCTTTGGAAGAAATCACCTCGGCCTTTGAGATGGTGGAAAATTACGCCGACGGCGTGCTCAAGGCCGTCATTTTACCGTAGGGATTTTACTTTTGGGGAAATAGAAAACCTCATCCACAAAATTACACAAATTATGTGAATTTGCTACCGTCTTGGCACAGGCCTGTCAAAAAGCCCAAAGACTCCCTTCAGATGTGTCTTGCGGGCCTCGCGCTTGGGCCTCTGGGGCATTCGACTTTTTCCTTGACTTGCGTGGCAGCGCAGCCTATAATTAAAATTTTGGGTAAAGATAAATTTCTTAATATTATATGTGGTTATTCTTTTTGAGGTTAACCAAGGATGCCCAATACTTGCGTGGTGGGTGTGCAGTGGGGAGACGAGGGCAAGGGAAAGATAGTTGACCTCCTGGCCGAAGACTATGACTTTGTGGTAAGGTATCAGGGCGGCTGTAACGCCGGCCATACCGTGGTCATCGGAGATGAGGAATTTATCCTGCATTTAGTGCCCTCAGGGGTGCTGCATCCTGGCGTGGTATGCGTGATTGGAAACGGGGTGGTGGTAGACCCGGTGGTGCTTCTGGAAGAGATTGAGGCCTTAAAGAAACGGGGCCTGGCAGTCGGCGATAATCTCAAGGTAAGCGACCGGGCGCATATGGTACTGCCCTATCACAAGATGCTGGATGCGGCCTCGGAGAGGAAAAAGGGAGATAAAAAGATAGGCTCGACTCTCAGGGGCATCGCCCCTTGCTATGCGGATAAAATGGCCCGTATGGGCATACGCATAACCGACCTTTATAGTCCTGATAGTCTCCGGGAGCGCTTAGAGGAAAATATAGAGGAGAAAAATCGCCTGCTCTCGGAGATTTATGACGCCGAGCCCCTTAATGCCAACGACATCTACGAAACTTATATTGAATGCGCAGAAAAGTTGCGTCCCTTTGTCACGGATACCATCCTGCTCATAAATGAGGCCGTAAGGGCGGGCAAAAGTCTTCTCTTTGAAGGCGCTCAGGGGAGTCTCCTGGATGTGGATTTCGGCACTTACAATTACATAACCTCATCCAACGCCACGGCAAGCGGCGTTTCCACGGGAAGCGGACTTCCCCCGATGAAACTGGACGGGGTACTCGGTGTAGCCAAGGCCTACACCACAAGGGTGGGCGAAGGCCCCTTCCCCACCGAACTATCTGACGAGATAGGTGAGAGACTCCGAGAGCGCGGCCGGGAATACGGCGCTACCACGGGAAGGCCCCGGCGCACCGGCTGGTTTGATGCTGTGGCCTGCCGCTTTACCACTATGATTAACGGCTGCGAAACTATAGCGCTTACCAAACTGGATGTGCTGGATATGGAACCCAACATAAAAATATGTGTGGCCTATGAAAAGGATGGAGAATCTTTTGAGAATTTTCCGGCGAGCCTGGAGGTGCTAAGTAACGCAAAACCTGTGTATGAGGAACTGCCTGGCTGGCAGGAGAAAACCAGCGGCACTACCAAATTCCAGGAACTACCCCAAAAGGCCAAAGACTACCTCGATTTCCTTAAAAAGGCGCTCGATACGGAAATATCCTTCATTTCCATTGGCCGGGAGCGTAATCAGGTTATCAGATTATAGGGGAAAAAGCGGCACATAACCATTATCTTTCATCTAATCTTCTCAGGGACCTGGCCGACACGCAGGCATAAGCAGTGAGCCGATGTGATTTCACCCTTCGGTCACAAACGACGCAATTTGTGCGGGGAAATTGGAAATAAAGAAAAAATTGGATAAACTGCCCAAGCACATCGCCATCATAATGGATGGCAATGGTCGCTGGGCCAAAAGAAGAGGTTTCAAGCGCATCCGCGGCCACGAAGAGGCCGTGAAATCTGTTCGCGAAATCACCGAAGAATGCGCCCGCTTAGGTCTCAAGCAACTCACCCTTTATAGTTTCTCTACCGAGAATTGGAAGCGGCCCAAGAGCGAAGTGGGGGCCTTGATGCGCCTCCTGGGCCATTATTTGGTGGCAGAAAGAGAAAACATAATGAAGAATAACATCCGCTTTACGGCCATCGGCCAGTTGAAGGTCTTGCCCGAGAATGTGCAGAAAGAACTTGAAATTAGCAGAGGCAAGAGTGAAAATAATAGCGGGCTTACTGTATGTTTGGCGTTAAGTTATGGGGGGCGGGACGAAATAGTGCGGGCCTCGCGGCTTTTGGCCGAAGATGTGACTCAGGGCCGCCTGAAACCAGAGGACATCAACGAAGAGGTCTTCGCCTCTCGACTTTATACTCAGGGAATGAGCGACCCGGACCTGCTCATAAGGACCGCCGGAGAACTGCGCATCAGCAACTTCCTCCTCTGGCAGATTTCCTACGCCGAGATTTGGGTTACCCCGGTGCTCTGGCCGGATTTTCGCAAAGAACATTTGTATGAGGCCTTAGAGGCCTATGCCCAGCGAGAGCGCCGCTTCGGCGCCCTTAGCGATTTGTCCTGAGAAACAAAGAAGCCTTAAGGAAGACTAAATGTCATTCAAGCGCGTGGTGATAGGTGCGGCCCTCTTAGTCGCCCTTTTTGTCGCCTTTCTGGGGATGCGTAAGGCCCCCAACGATATGGCCTTTTTGGGCATTTTGTCAGTGGTAGTAGCCGGGGGGCTTTATGAATTTTATGGCTTAATGGAAAAGATGGACGCCCGGCCCTATAAGGGGCCCTATAAGGCTTTGGGGATTGTCTTTAGCGTAGCGGTTATCTTCTGCTGGTCTTCAATGGTGCGGGGAACTTATGAATTACTGCAACACCTTTATCTGCTTTTTGCTTTCATCGTGCTACTTTTTGTATGGCAGGCTTTGAGCAAAAAAACCCAGATAAAGGACGCGGCGGCAACTGCCATTGGGTTTTTTTACCTGTGGATATTCTGGCTCTGTTTGGCTATTGTATACCAGAATCCCTGGTTCGGCTTGCCCGCAGTTGCCGTTACCGTGTTTTCAGTAAAGATAGGTGATATAGCGGCATATTTTTCTGGAAGGGCCATAGGCAAACATAAACTTATTCCCCGCATAAGCCCGAAAAAAAGCATAGAGGGCACAGTTTTTGGAATTGCCGCCTGCATGGCTGTCGTTCTTTTTATGGTGAGGCTTTTGCTGAAAAGTTCTCTTAATTTTTCTCAGTGGTCTCATTGGGAGGCAATCATCTTCGGCTGTTCATTAGGCGTTATGGGGCTTCTGGGCGACCTTGCGGAATCGGCTATCAAGCGCCAGGCCAAAGTGAAGGATTCCAGCCGGCTTTTTGGCGATATGGGTGGCGTGCTGGACCTCATAGATTCTCTGATTTTCGCTGCACCTACAGCATATTTTCTCCTCGTGCTTATGAGGAAAGTTTAAATTAGGAGGCCGTGAAGTAGAAACCGAGCGCTACGAAGGAAAACTTTATGGAAGAGATAATCGAACTTAAAAATCCTGAACATTTCCGCATACTTCTGGGAAACCGGGACAAGAACTTGCGCCTCATCCGCAATGCCTTCGCCGTGAAGGCCGTGGCCCGAGACGGCCGGGTGCGTCTCATCGGCGAAAAGGAGGATGTAATCCGGGCCAAAAGTTTGGTGCAGCGCCTCCTGGCCACCATCGCTGAGGAAGG
>Ga0111219_1101_pt1 | contig 12408 bp, 11 predicted proteins | sample DeeMarSWOR152_54_FD_80368 | JGI IMG/M metagenome (GOLD analysis project Ga0111219, IMG submission 80368) | Planctomycetes bacterium DG_23
AGTTGCGCAGCCAGGGTCTTATTGTGAGATATGACCAGCGTGGGCCGATTGTAATGGGCGATGACATTGGCCATAGTGAAGGTCTTACCCGAACCGGTTACGCCCAGGAGGGTGTGATATTTCCTCCCCTCATCCAGGCCCCGGCAAAGACCCTCTATAGCCGCAGGCTGGTCGCCGCGAGGCAGGAAATCGGAAACGAGTCTGAATTCGGCCATTTTACAACTCACTCAACGGTTACGAACCTTTCAATATCCTCTACCAGGCTCTGCCTTATGCCCTCTACCTTGCTTAAATCATTTGCGGTCTTAAAGGAGCCGTTTTGCTCGCGGTAATCCACAATCCTTTGCGCCAGCGTCTCGCCAATACCCGGAAGGAGCGTAAGTTCCTCCCAGGAGGCCGTATTTATGTCAATCTTGGTTTCCATTTCACTTGTTGGTCCCACCACTTCAATCTTCGGCCCGAAATAATGAATGCGCAGATAATTTATACCCAAGCCTATGAATAGCGCTGCCAGCAGAACGAATATGGTCAGCATCTCCGGCCTGCTTAAATAGAAAACCCCGTGCCTTTTTTTCTCATCCGCCATTTCCGCCCATCTCTCATTGGCAATAAATTATCACCCTGTCAAATCTCAAATTATATCCGAACTCCTGCAAATTTCAAGGCCAAACTCGCCTTCAAGAAACGAAGGAAGGATAAATCTTCAGGGCAAGTTTACGGACTTTTTGAAGATTCGAGCGCCAGACTATTCAGATAAAAAATGAAAAGAGGTTAAATTCCTTTTGAAAAATGCCTAAGAGGGTATAAAGTTGAGATGGTTGCGGGATCTATAGATCGGTTGGTGGCATCCTTGTAACCAATTGCGTTCAGCACCGGAAATCGCATAAGGTTAGGGCGAAACAGGAGCCCGCTGTGAAATTCAAGTTTGTATTTTCTCTCGCTTCTATGGCTTGCGTCATTCCATTTGGAATCTCCCATATGGTCATATGGCACGCACAAGGGCACCGTGAATCTCCGGCCTATTGGGACCACTTGGAGAGGTATCCAAATTCCTACCCGCCTGCCGCCGAGGCAGGTGGAATGATGGGGAGAACGGTTATGACAGACGACCATCGGCAGTGGCTGAGGCCGATTATCTTTTTCGCGGCTTTCGTCGCCACCGGAGTGGCGCCGCTACAGATGCAATTCACACCCACGCCATCCGGGGGCGCAAAGCGGCCTGTGGTGGGCGCAATTCGATGGGACGCCTGGCAGGACGACGGGCGCGTCAACGCCGAAGTGGAACGAACGCTGGGGCCGCAGAAAGTGAGCATCCGGGGCAACAGCCAGGCCGTTATGGACCAGGAGATTGCCTACGCCGTCCAGGCGGGGTTGGATTACTGGGCCTTCGTGTCCTATTCCCCGAGCAGTGGTATGAGCAACGGCCTGAAACTCTACCTCAACAGTTCACACAAGAGCCAGATTGACTTCTGCCTGATCATCGGCAGCCCAAGCATCCTGCTGGACCGGTCGCGGCTGGTTATGTCCTTTCAGGACAGCAGTTATCAAAAGGTGCTGGGAAACCGCCCGCTGTTGTATTTCTTTCAGGCGCAAAGGCTGGTGGGCCCTGACAAGGCATTCGCCACCTGGGAAGAGGCTAAAGCGGCCTTTGACGCTCTCCGCGCCGATGCTATGGCCGCCGGCGCGGGAAATCCCTACATCGTAATTCAGGGCTGGAGTGCCTCCAAAGACAAGCAGTTTATGCTTAACCTGGGCGCCGACGCCGTCGGGGCCTACGCCGTCGCCGGCGGAAGCACCGCTGGCTCGCCGTATTCTTCGCTGGCCGACTCCGCCAGGTCCAAGTGGGAAGCGGCCAAGGAGATTGGTGTCCCGGTAGTACCGCTGGCCTCGGCCGGGTGGAATCGCCTTCCCCGCTATGAGGCCGGCGGCGTCTGGTGGGAGGATGGGCCCCGCAGCAATAAGTATTACCTCGACCCCACTCCCGCAGAGTTGGCCTTACACTTGAAGGATGCCATAGATTGGGTATGCGCCAACCCGGCCGCCGCACCTGCAAACGCCGTACTTATCTATGCCTGGAACGAAAATGACGAGGGCGGCTGGTTGGTCCCCACGCTTAAACCCGACGGCTCGGTGGACACCTCACGGGTGGACGCCCTGTCAGGCGTTATCCCTTCTCGCTGACGCGGTTGCTTACTGCCCTGGCCGCAAAGCCTGCCGGCAGGCAGGCCCGGTTCGGGCAAGCAAGAAGAATAGATGTGCAGTTTTTAGCGCTGCAAAGGGCCTGGGTAGGCCCTTACGGGGAAGTTCGGGAAAAATAGAGATGGAGGGGATTGGGGTGAGAACACTTGTAGGGACACTGGCGCTCTCCGCAGTGCTCCTCATTGGAGGAACGGTTATGGCAAATGAACATCGGCAGTGGCGGATGTCGGAGTTCACCTTTACCGCCGCACAGGAGTACCCTAACGGTTTTATCAGCCCGCAGTTTGACGCGGACTTCACCGGGCCGGACGGGAGTATTTACAAAGTGCCCGGTTTCTGGGACGGTGGGAAGACCTGGAAGGTGAGATTTACACCCACGATGCCTGGAAAGTGGTCCTATGTTACTTCCTGCAGCAATGCGGAAGACTCCGGCCTCCGTAACAGAAAAGGCGATTTCTCAGCGAAGGAGGCGGCCGGGGAGAATCCCCTCTATGCCCACGGCGGATTCCTGAAGGTCAGTGAGAACAGGCGTCATCTGACTTACTCTGACGGCACGCCCTTCTTCTGGCTGGGGGATACCTGGTGGTCCTGCCCTTCGCATCTCGTGCCCTTTGAAGGCTCATCCAATCCCGAATATCCCTCTATGTTTAAGACTTTGATAGACAAGCGGGAGGCGCAAGGGTATACGGTGGTTCAAATGTGCTTCCAGAGGTTTATGGAGAACGAAATCCCCGACTTGAACTGGCAAGAGGCTATGTGCAGGCCTGAAATGTGGAAGGAGTCAGCGATTAAGCGCTGGCAGGAAGCCGACAGGTATATGACATATGCCAACGACGCCGGCATCATACCGGTCATCGGCCTGGCCTTTTCCAGAGGACTGGACAGTGGCAGTGTTGATGACTGGAAGCGGACCTGGCGTTATGTGGTGGCGCGACTGGGTTCGTATGGCGTGACCTGGCTTATCGGAGGAGAACTGTCGGGCGGCGGCCCGGACAAGTCTGCTAAGTTGCACCAAAAGGCCATGGCCATCGGGGCTGCCATCAAGGAGACAGACCCTTACCAGCGTGCGATGTCCATTCACCCGGGGCACTGGAGCCGGGACAGTGAGGATGCTTGGCACGAGGAGTGGCTGGATTTCATAATGATTCAGGGTGGGCACGGTGGTTGGGTGCGCGTGGATATCTACATGGAGCCGTACAACAGCGAGGCGGGCAAGCCGGTGCTCGAGTGCGAATGCCACTATGAACGCATAAATTCCGCCAGGTGGACAAAACAGCTCGGCACTATAACGGAGGACGAGGTGCGGATGACTGCCTACCGGGCCATCCAATGCGGCTCATTCGGCTACACCTACGGCGCACAAGGGTTGTGGTATCCCACCCAGAACGAAAACGATATGAAACAAAGCGAATGGGGAGAGGTCATTCCCTGGTGGAAGGCAATTGATCTGCCGGGCGGGGAGCAGATGAAGCATTTGCGGATGTGCTATGAGTTGGTTGAATGGTGGAAACTGGAGCCGCGGCCGGATGCAGTAGAGAAGGAACAGGACGCGGTAGAACAGACACCAGCTCTCAGGGAAAAACTGCGCATCCTGGCCAAGGCGGACGGCGAAAGAACCTTCCTGGTCTATTTCCCCATCGACCTGGATGCTGAGATAAAAGCGACTTTCAAACTGGGTGACAAGGCCACGCCTTATGCCGGAATCTGGTTTAATCCGCGCACTGGCGAGAAGACCGCCATCGCTGGCGCGATATCCCTGCCCGGCCCGCTGCCTTCCCGTCCCAGCAGCGAGGACTGGATGCTGATCCTGCAGAAACACAAAGACTGATATGACCCCGCAGAATTGCTCCAATTTTGTGCTGACATTTTACGAAAGGAAGCAAGGTCAGCCTACAAAAATGGCATAAAGGAAGCGCCCATCCGCCATCTCAGGCCTAACTCTTTTTCCCAGAAATATGACTGCTCAAATTGAAAATTAGGCCCAAAATATAGCAAATTATCAAGGCTAAAAACTGGCCTTGAGGGCGCCGAAGAAATCCGGAAAACTTCAAAACTTTTCCGCGAACTCGGGGTAAAAAAAACTTAAAAAAAACTTTAATTTCTCTTGACAGGGGCCAAAAGCGATGTAAATTTTATGCAGTTATGAAGGCTGTAGGCCGTCTGTCGGTAGCCGGACGGCCTGGATTTCGACGGGCCGGCTGATGGCTTTTTTTGGGGCCAGTTCGGCGTAGGATAGTTGGCAAATTTAGTGGGAAGGAGGGGAATGATGTTTGGCAAAAAGGGGTCGGCAGTTTTCTTGGCAGTGCTGTGTATTGGTTTGACACTTTTTCTATTTGACTCAGTCTTCGCTGGCGGCCCGAGGCCTCAGGTAGAACGAAATCCACAGATAGGTGTATCGAAAATTAACGATAACCTGTCTTCACAAGACATCTTAACCAAAGGTGTTGCTGTGCTGCCTCCTGATGCGGTCGGGCGAAATCCAGAACCATTTGTTCTGACTGTAACTGAGGGGGACCTGGAGCCAATCACACAGAGCAGAAGGCTGGCTGAAAGGCGGGTCGTTGAGTCTTTGTCCGCCCTGGGCTGCAAGGTTATGACTTCGGCCGAGGCAAGGAAGCGCCTTCTGGAGGCTTCGGAATCCGAAAGCACGGATCCCCTGGTCCAAAAACTTCTTGCTTTGCAAGCTTACCCCGGGTCCCTTTCGTCAAATCTGTCCAGACCAGATTGGGCAGGAGAAAGCCCAGCAAATCTATACTGGCGTAGGGAAGCCACAAAGGCACTTGGCGAATACCTCGGTGTAGGCTACCTTTTGAGGGCCGTGTTGGTCTCCAGAAAAGTGGAAGAGGGGCTTCAACTTACGATATACTTTGACCTTTATGATACAAAGACTGGAGAGAGTGTCCTTTATGTCGTTGGCCGCGGCACAAGAGAGGCAGAAGAGAAGACAGACATCGCCAAAATGGCCTGTGAGACCGGCCTCAATGTGGCCCTGAAAGAGGTTGCGGCCAGGCAAGCAAAAGAAGACTGATAAAGACAATAAACGCTTAAAGCCTTTCAGCGGCGATGGAGGCCAGGTTACTGCGTTCGCTTTTCTCTAAGGTTATGTGGCCGAAAATCTTTTCCCCTTTCAACCGCTCCGCCGTATAGGTAAGCCCATTGGAGCTGGAATCCAGATAGGGATTGTCAATCTGATAAGGGTCGCCGGTGAGGACCATCTTGGTATCCTCGCCGGCGCGAGAGATGATAGTCTTTAGCTCGTGTGGGGTGAGGTTCTGGGCCTCATCCACCAGGATGAACTGGTCCGGGATGCTGCGGCCGCGGATATAGGTAAGGGCTTCCATCTCCAGTCTCCCCGCCTCCTCGAGTTCCTCAATGCGTCTATCCACCGAGGCATCTCCGGCCTTGGTGCGAAGCAGCAGTTTCAGATTATCAAATATGGGCCCCATCCAGTTGGCCAATTTCTCATCCTTGGTGCCGGGGAGATAGCCTATATCCCTACCCAGGGGCATAATGGGACGGGTGACAAAAAGTTTTTCATATTTACGCTCTCGCATCACCTTATGAAGACCGGCGGCAAGTGCCAGTAGCGTTTTGCCCGTTCCGGCACGGCCTACCAAGGTCACCAGTTGCACCCTGTCGGAAAGCAAAAGTTCCAGGGCTATTTGCTGCTGCAAATTGCGGGCGGAAATACCGTGGGGCTTCGCTTCAGCGAAGGATAGCGGCACTATCTCCCCTTCGCTCTTCCCTTGCTTGGCAAGGGCCGTGTGCTTTTCATTTGCGGAATCTCTGAGCAGGACGAACTCATTGGGCATCAGTTCATCCAAATCTATCTTGAGGCCCTTCTGGGCGTAGAAAGCATCTATTTCTTCTCCAGAAACTGTTACTTCCCGCCAGCCCGAATATAACTTGTCAAAATCCACCTTTTGCTTCTCAAAATCCATAGTGATAAGGCCGAGGGAATCGGACTTAATCCGTGCATTTATATCCTTGGAAACGAAGACCACTTTCTGGCCGCCCTGATGGATTTCATACGCCACGGAAAGGATGCGATTATCCGGAGTATCTTCGGTGAGGCCGGCCTGCGTCAAAGAGCCGGGCTTAAGCACCACGCGCAGGGTCCCGCCCTCTTCGTTGAGAGGCACGCCATCGCCCAAGCGCCCCTTATCTCTCAGGGCATCCAGAGCGCGGATGGCGGCACGGGCATTCCTGCCCAGGTCGGTATTCTCCGTCTTGAACTGGTCCAATTCCTCAATCACATCTATGGGTATAACCACCTCGTTATCGGCGAAGGAATGAATGGCCTCGGCGTTATGTAGCAGAACATTAGTGTCCAGAACGAAACTTTTCCTCATTGAAATTCCCCTTTTACAGATATTCTCTAAGAAGCAAAATTCCCAATATGACCTGAAGCCCCAGCAAGGTGCAGGCTGAGTAATTAAAACACATATGAATGAAGGCCCATCTTCGTCTGGCCTTTATGCCTCTGGTCAGAAGAAAGCCAATAACCGCCCCTATGGCGTAGAGGATTAAGATGACCACGCCGAGGTAAAAATGAAAAGAGCGGGCGATAGCACCATGATAACGGTGGGCCGTCCATATACCCCACAAAAATCCTGAAGAAAGCAAAACAAGGAAGAGCGCACCAAAAGCAATATGCGCCTTCGGATTGAACCGCCCCGGGAGAAGTCCGCCTTTGCCCTTCACCTGCAGGTAGCGAAGAAGGCCCAGGTATCCTGCGGCCACTCCGAAGACAATCGCCGCAAGTATCCAGATGGGATGGATAAAGGCCGATATGCCGGGCACTCGTATAAATCCATTAGCAAAAAAGACAGCCATCCTTTTTTCTCCTTAGAGCGTTTCCCCAAACCAACTTGCGGTGCGTTCTATCACCCGGCGCTCCCAACGGACGCCGTTAAATGTATGGTCAGCGCCTTTGACGATGTATTTTTCCGTGCGCACGCCCCGGCTCCTGGCGGTCTGGTAGAGGGCTTCAGACTCGCTCAGGGGAACAGTCTCGTCCTCAGTGCCGTGGACGATTAATATGGGGGCGGCGCTTCTGGCAATACCGGCCAGAGGGTTGATATTTGCCAGGTCCAAAGCGAAGGCCTTACCAATACGGAAGGCGCCGAATTCGGTATATCCGCGGCGCATGAAGCGAACCAGTTCCTCGGGTTCCAATTTGCTTATGAATAACTCTCTGATATGGGCCGGCGCCGACCACAGTGCGGCTGATTTTATCCCGGACTCAAGGCCCAATATACACCCGGCCACACAGCCGCCCATACTTAACCCCAGGATGCCTAAGCGGCCTCCATCCACTTCTCGCCGCCGCCCCAGAAACTTCAAGGCTGCCCGGGCATCGGCAATCTCCTGGGAAAGGGTCATATCGTGAAACCGGCCTTCGCTTTCGCCAGAGCCGCGAAAATCAAACCTTAAGGCCGCCATACCCTTAGCCTCTAAGGCCCGGGCCATCTTCACAAATAGAAAATGGGCTTCAATGCGATTCCCGGTAAAGCCGTGGCAGAGCAGAACCCCGGGGCATTTCCTTTTCCTTCCGGGAAGATGCAGGCTCGCCCGGATGACCTCTCTCTCACTTAGAAGTTCAACTGCCCTCAGCATCCTCTTTCTCCCTGGTCCGGGCCTCGTCTTGCAAGAATTTCTCGCGCGTGAGTTCCATATCCAAATACTTAATCCATTCGCAGTCCTGGTCAATGACGAAAAAGCGCCTTATATTGCGAAACCGGGTATTTCCGGTAAGGCGAACGCCAAAGGTATTCTCTCGCAGGAAGTCCCGTGTGACTGTAAAACCCAATTTTTCATAGCATCTTATAGCGCGTCTATTGAATTGGGCCACATCCAGCACCATTCGCTTAAATCCCATCTCGCCGAAATAGTATCTCAAGAAAACCCGCAGGGCCTCGGTGCCATAGCCTTTGCCCACCGCATCCGAAGCCAGGCTTATCCCTAAACGCGCCACTCCGCCTCGCCAGTCTATCTCCCTTAGAGAAATCTGGCCCATCATCCTGTCGGCTTCATCGTCAATGGCAAAGGAGATACGCCCGCGGCCGTTAACCCAGGTCTTATACCAGTAGTCGAGCATACCCGTGGTGGGTAGATAAATATTGTGATGGCGGTAAAGCGGGTCTTCATAGGGAAGCCACTTGGAGCGTTTATCCAGGTCTTCCCGGCTGAACTTGCGCACCTTCACCCGCGGCCCCTGGAGGATTCTATCCAATTGCGGCCGCGCCTTTATACCCAAAAACTCTTTTATGCCCATTACCGAATAATCTCCCGACCTTTTCTCCAGATTCTTATAGCAAAAATTGGCTTTTCTCACAAGTGAAAAATGAAACCCCCCCGGCTGCGGGCCGTCCAAATTTCCCAAAAAACCCTTGCAAGCAAGGTGGCGCCAGTTATAATCTCGTTAAACTGAAAACTCTTATGGGGGAAAGGGTCTTTTCTTAACGGAAAATCTGGCCCGCAGAGGAGTCACTCCGCAACACTTATTTCAAGTGGGGGCATAAGATGGGAAAAGAGGATATTGAAAGACTAATTGGAGAACTCTCGAACTTCCGCACCCGGGCACGATATCGGCGCCGATGCTGTAGAACCCTTGATTAAGGCCCTCTCATCTCACCGTGAGGCCGTGCTCTGGGCAGTCATCAGGTCTCTGGGAGACATTGGCGATGAGCGAGCCATAGAACCGCTCATCGGCCTTCTGGAAAAGGGTCGTATGAGCGAGGCCGCCGCCCGGTCTCTGGCCGCAGTTACAGGAACGGACCGGGGGGAGGACCCGGCAGCCTGGAGGAAGTGGCTGGAGGAGAAAACAGGCAAGGTGGAGGCCGCGCCAAAGCCAGAAGTGCCTGCAACCCAAGAGGAACTCCTCAGCCAGGTGGTTGCCGGAACACCACTGCGCTATACCAAGACCCAGGAGGGCTATCAAATCGTGGTGCCGGTGGAAGAGGGAAGAAGCCAGGTGGTGAAAATCCTCTTCGGCAGCAAAGATGCGGAGGGAGAGGAATTAGTGGTAGTTTATACTGAATGCGGCCCGGCCACGGAAAAGAATTTCGAGTGGGCGTTGAGGCAGAATCTGCGGATGCCTTATGGGGCCGTGGCCCTGAGAGAGGTTGAGGATAAAAAGACCTTTGTTATGGTAAACACCCATCTTCGCAGTATGGCCGAGGCCGAAGAGGTAAAGAAATCCGTCTTCACCCTGGCCAAGAAGGCCGATGCCGTGGAAAAGACGCTTACCAGAAGGGATGAATTGTAGTGCCTTCCAAGTAGCCGAGACTTCCCGCGGTTTTTTCAGGAGGAGTGCAGGTTCTATTTGGGACGGAGTATAGATGGGTATAAAGTTGGGCGTAAATATTGACCATACGGCGACCGTCCGTCAGGCGAGAAAGACGGATGAGCCCGACCCGGTCTGGGCCGCAGCGATTGCCGAGCTGGCCGGCGCAGATATCATCACCGTGCATCTGCGGGAAGACCGCCGCCATATAAATGACCGCGATGTGCATCTCTTAAAAGAGACCGTGGCCTCACCGCTAAATCTGGAGATGTCCCTGAATGAGGAAATTGTAAAAATTGCCTTAAAGATAAAGCCCGATGAGGCCACCATAGTCCCCGAGCGTCGGCAGGAGGTAACTACCGAAGGCGGTCTAAATGTGGTGGGTGAGGCCGCCCGAGTGAAGGATGTGGTAGCAAGACTAAGGGAAGCGGGCATCCGGGTCAGTCTGTTCATAGATGCCGAAGAGAAGCAAATCCGTGCCGCCAAGGATGCCGACGCCGAGGCCATAGAACTTCATACCGGAAAATACGCTACTGCTAAAAACGAGGCCAAGCGTGAGGCCGAACTGGAGAAATTGCGCCAGGGGGCGGAACTGGCCCATTCCCTGGGCCTTGAGGTGCATGCCGGCCACGGCCTCACTTATCGCAATGTGCAGCCCATAATCACGCTACCGCATCTTACCGAACTCCACATAGGCCACAGCATCATCTCGCGGGCGGTGCTTGCGGGTCTGGACCAGGCAGTGCGGGAGATGAAGGCGCTTTTGAAATAGATTTCGCGTTTAAGACCATAACTGGTTCTATGCCAAGCAAAAGGAGGCGGTGATGTTTTCCGGATGTATTGTGGCTCAGGTGACCCCTTTTAAGGATGGCGAGGTGGATTTCAAGAAACTGGACGAACTGGTGGAGTTTCACCTGGAGCAAGGCACGGACTGTATTTCCCCCTGCGGCACCACCGGGGAGTGCCCTACCCTATCTCACGAAGAACATGAAGCGGTGATTGCAAATGTGGTCAAAAAAGTTGCCGGCAAAATCAAGGTCCTCGCCGGCACCGGCTCCAATTCTACCTCCGAGGCCATCGGCCTCACCCGCTACGCCAAAAAGGTTGGCGCCGACGGCGCATTGATGGTCTCCCCTTATTACAATAAGCCCACCCAGGAGGGCCTTTACCAACATTACAAAGCGGTAGCCGAGGAGGTGGATATACCCATCGTCCTTTATAATGTGCCCGGCCGCACCGGGAGCTCTATCGCCCCGGAAACCGTAGCCCGCCTTTCCCAAATCAAAAATATCGTGGCCATAAAAGAGGCCTCGGGTTCGCTCGACCAGTCAAGCGCCATCCGCGCCCTTTCGGATATTACCATACTCTCCGGCGATGATTCCCTCACCCTGCCCATTATGTCCGTGGGAGGCCAGGGCGTGGTCTCGGTAGTGGCCAATATCGTGCCCGCGGATGTCAAAGCGATGGTTAGTGCTTTCAAGGAAGGCAAAACTGCCGAGGCCGAAGAACGCCACCGTCGGCTCTTCCCCCTTTGCCGGGCTATGTTCATTGAAACCAATCCCATCCCGGTGAAAACGGCGATGCGCTTCCTGGGAAGACTGAACGGCGAACTGCGCCTTCCTCTATGCCCTATGCAGCCAGCCAATGAGGAAAAACTAAAGGAAGCGCTTAAGGACTATCGTCTGCTATAAAACCCACACGCACCACCACCTCCTTTGTCCGAAAGGAAACTCTGAAGATGGCAGCGGAAGGCAAACCCAAAACCTACCAGCGGCCAAATGTGCTCCCTCTTTCTCTGGCCGCCTTTTTTAACGACACCGGCTCGGATATGCTCTTTGCCTTCTATCCCCTCTTTTTGGTCCTCATACTCAAGGTGAATATGGGACAGTTGGGGGGGCTGGATAGCATCGCACTCTTTGCCGGGCTCCTTCTTCGCCCGATCACCGGCCTCATCGCAGACCGCAAGGGCCGGCGCCACTTCATCTGGGTGGGCTATTCGTGCCTTATGCTTTCGCGCGCCTTGCAAGGCCTGGCCCGTATCTGGTGGCACCTGGCCCCGCCTAAAATTATCTATGAAGTTGGCCGCGGGGTGAGAAATCCGCCGCGGGAGGCCTTAATGGCCGATTCCGTGCCGCAAGAGGAGCGCGGGCTCGCTTTTGGCCTGCTTGATTCTATGGACACCCTGGGGGCTATGCTGGGCCCGCTTTTGGGCCTGGGGGCTATGCTGGGCCCGCTTTTGGGCCTGGGTATATTCTACTTGTTACGCTACTATACCGACCTCGGCACCGAGAGCACCTTTCGGTTCATCTTCTTCGCCGCCGCCATTCCTACTGTAATGAGTATCTTTATTATCATTACCAGGACGCGAGAGGTGAAGGAATTTGGCGGCTCCGAGGTAAGTTCTGCAAGCCAGAGTCCAAGAGGCTCGCGGCTGGCGGCCGTAAAGGCGCATAAAACTCTCCTCATCTTCACCATCATCAGTTGTCTATTCGCCTTCTGGGCGGTGACAGAGAATTTTATGCTGGTCTGCGGGCTCAGGATTCTGGATATAAGCCGTCAGGAAATGGGCGAGATCTGGCTCGTGGTTATCCTTTACTGTTTTATAAATGTTACCTTCGCGCCCACCGCTCTTTATGCCGGCAGGCTCTCGGATAGAATTGGAAGGAAACTGCCCATATTCTTGAGTCTGGTTATCCTGGCCGCGCTCACTCTCGGCTTTGCCTTTGTAGGGCCCACATATTGGCACATAGGGCTTCTTTTTGCCCTGCACGGCATATATCAGGGGTTCCTCAAGCCGGCGCAGAAGGCCTTTGTGGCCGATTTGGCCCCGGAGGAGTTAAGGGCCACCGCCCTGGGCGGATATTCTATGCTCGTCGGTGCGGCAGCGGTGCCGGGGCCCTTTATCTTCGGGCTTCTCTGGC
>Ga0111219_1043_pt1 | contig 12198 bp, 11 predicted proteins | sample DeeMarSWOR152_54_FD_80368 | JGI IMG/M metagenome (GOLD analysis project Ga0111219, IMG submission 80368) | Planctomycetes bacterium DG_23
TTGGCCTTGCCCTGCTTATCCACCGAGGTGGCCAGAACTATCTGCTCGGGATATTTCCTCCCAATGGCCTCACCTACTGAAACTTCCCGCATCTTCGCCTCCTTGCGTCATAGCAATAGCTTAATTAGCCAGATTGCCACTGCCATTATAATAAAAAATATGGTGAAACCAATCTCCCAGCGCCGGTAGGTTGGCCCCCATTGTGCCGACAGTGGCCTGTAAAAAAAGGAATAACCAATGCAAAACGCGGCAAACAATGTCATAACCCATTCATCTCGATCTCCTGCCGAGATAAATAAAGGGAGCCACACGGAAACACCCGCTGCGGCCACGAGTGTCAGGAAAGACTCAGAGCAGCCCCTCTTCTCAGTCGCAGATACAGGGACTTTCCGCTTCATCATCTCTATGAACTTTTCCATTTCTTCTACGCGTCTTATGCGAGGACCTTTCAAAGGATTCAGGACTAACCCCACCGGGATACCTCTCGCATCTAATTTAATCACCCATTTCTTAACTTCGGTGAGGTTAAGATTTGCCATCATTTTCTCTCCACGCATAATCTTCAGGTTTTTCCCCTCAAGGATGTAATAGTTTTTTTTCTTTAATTTGGGCCAATACCAGACCATCGCCAACATGTGAAATCCGAATAAACTCAGTATTGCGCCGTAAATAAGAAAAATCGATGACACGGCAGACTGCAGCGTTCCTCTCCACGCGAGATAGATTACCAGCAAGATTACGCCCATAGCAGTAAACAATATAGGCGGATAACGCTTATAATCCTCCAGTTCCCTATCAGAATAACGAAATTCTGCCAACTCTTGACTATCGCCTTTCTGGACGAGTTTTTCTTTTTCCATCGCCCAGCTCCTTCACTTGCTAATACGCTGGACCTCGATTGTAAGGCCGCTTCAAATTTCCTCTCTGCAAAAATGAAAGAGTCCAGCACAAAATAGTGTCACTATTCCTCAAATTCTATCTGCAGCGGATGAGTGAGTTTCTGATAGTAATCCTTAATCCTGGTGGCAGCAAGTTCTGGCTCTTTCTCCACGAAAACGAGATAGGCCACTTTCTCCCGGTAGGTCGAGCCTGCGGCCACATCCAATAGCGTGTAGGGCTTTGGCCTATGAAGGCCCATAACCAGCCCCCGCGTCCAGTAGGTGATGCCGTAGTGGCAGTAGATATAAAATTTATTTTCTACCAATGTGGACGGACCGGCCGTAACCGCAGGGCCGCCCGAACGTTCGTTAGCATATTCCAGGTTGAGCCCGGCGAAGACCAGCCCCGTCTCCTTATTTATGAAGGCCAGCCACGGCACATCCGGCGCAAGTTCCGCCAGAGGCTCGGTCACTTCTTCCGGCTCCTCCAGACCTATTTCCTTAACATACTCGTCCTCCTGCCAGATGAGGTGGGTGAATAGGTCGCTATTAAAGACCATCTCGCCGTTGCGCAGGGCATAGACTCTAATGGGCCTTTTCACCCGTGTCTCCGAGGCCATAACGAAATAAGGCTGCTCCAGGTAGAAGATGTAAGAAACTCCTGTGTAAATGTCAGGGAAGTTGCGCAGGTCACCCCTGCGCAGCACGCCGCTGGCCACGGCCCCGGTGAAACTTACCATATTAGGCGGCATCTCCCAGTTCCAGATATGACTCCAGCGCGGGACCAGCTCGCCGGTGCGAGTAGTGGCGGGATAGCAAACATCCGGCGTCCAATGCACATTGCCCTTGGGGCTGGTGAGGACCATCTCCTCTTCGGCCTTAACCACAATTTCGTCAATCTGGCCGCTTTCTTCTATGGGCTGGCCGTATTCATCCAGGCGGGGCACATTGATGTTAACCCGATAAAAGGAATTTTCCACGGACATCGCAGCGCCGCTGACAAAAGTCGACAAAGCCCCAGTATATAAGCGGTCCGGAGGATTTGGGTTTCCCCAATAAATGCGGAATTTCTTCTTCCCGCCAGGTTCCATATCCGTTAAAAAAACGATGCGGGCGTAGAGTGCAGCCGGGCGTCGAATTTCATCATAGATCTGGCAGGGCACTTCTTTCCAGCGTCGGCGTCCTACCTCTTCCGCTACGCGTACCTCTTGGGATAAGTCAGTTACTTCTTCCGCATCAAAGGTCATATAGATGTGCACCGGTTCTCTTTTTCGTTCCAGCCCGGCAGTTTCCACCGCGGTTACTTCTTGATAATAGCGCCAGGGGCGAAAGTTGGTCAATAAGACGCTTGATGGCACAAATCTTCCTGGTTTGGCTGCCTTTTCTTGACGGCGTCGAGCGCAGCCACTCTCCAAAACCAGGCAAATGCCCAGGAACAAAATTACATAAGCAGATTTAAAGCATTTCATTTTTCGCCCTGCCTTAAACAATCCGCAGACTGTTTACGAGAGGCTGACTTCGCCAAAGACTTGGATTTGCGAGCGGCCTTTTCCACGGCCTGGATAAAGGCCCCGCGGATACCCTTTTTCTCCAGCACAGCCAGTCCTTCGATGGTGGTGCCCCCAGGCGAGGCCACCATATCTTTGAGCCTTTCCGGATGCTCGCCCGTTTCCAGAACCATTTTTGCCGCCCCCAGGGCCGTCTGGGCGGCAAGCCTCAAGGAAATATCCCTGGGTAACCCGGCCTTGACTCCGCCCTCTGCCAGCGCTTCAATCACCAGAAAGATGTAGGCCGGCCCGCTTCCGCTTAAGCCGGTTACCGCATCCATAAGGCCTTCATCCACCTGAACCGCAACACCCAGCACCCCTAAAATCTCCTGCAGGAGTCTTCCATCCTCAGAAGTGGCATTTTTACCCAGGGAAAAGGCTGCAGCCATCTCCCCCACTAAAGCCGGGGTATTGGGCATAACTCTTATCACGCGTCGGCCTTCCTCAAGTTGCGCTTCCAAAGCCTCAAGTCGCACGCCGGCAGCGATGGACACCACCAGATGCTTTTGCGTCACCACATCTTTTATTTCTCTTAAGACCTTGGACACCGCGTCCGGTTTCACCGCCAGAAAGATGACGGAGGCGTTTTTCGCCACTTCCTTGTTATCAGAGAAAACTTGAACGCCTTCCTTGGCGATTTTCTCTCTGGCTGTTGCATCCGAATCGCACGCCACCACATTTTGCACATCCACTGTGCCGGCCTTGATAAACCCCCGGATGAGTGCCGAACCCATCTTGCCTGCACCGATGAAGCCTATTTTCTCATCCAGCATCTTGCCAAGGCCTTTCATTAAAATTGGGCAAGCCCGGTTAGAGGCTTGGCCTCTGACCGGGCAAATTAAGGGAAAATTGCGGAGGTGTCAAGGGAAAAAAGCGGGGTTAAGCCGCTGGTCGTATGATATACTTCCCACCTGAGAAGCGAGCGAAGTTTTACAGTTGCACTTGCCAGGAAGATGAGTAAAATTAGAATTTTGTGGGCAAAGAAGAGTTCGAAATCCTTTCAAAAAGCGAATTGAGTAAGGAGGAAATCTGTGGCTGGGTCAAAGAGCAAGATAATAGCCGTTTTTGTAAGCGCAGGGCTTATTATCCGCGTGGCTGCCTGGCTGTCTGGCGGTCCGGCAGTTGCCGGACGGACCGCCTCCCTGGCGGCCCCGTACGCCGTGGATGCTACTGCGCAGGTTGAGCGAAATGAGGTCTCAGAGGAGGTGGAATTGCTCATCGCTCGCCTCAAGCAAGGAGGGAGAAGGAGGTGGGTTCCAGAAGAAATAATTCACTCCTTAATTGCCATAGGTGAACCCGCCATAGCCCCGCTAATTGAATGTTTCAAAGATGAGGATAACTGGGTTAGATGGTCTGCAGCAACTATCTTAACCAGGATAGGCGAACCGACGATAGAACCGTTATTGAATGCATTAGAGGACAAACACAAATGGGTCAGAGCTCATTCCGCCTGGGCCCTGGGCGAATTGAGGGAAAGAAGAGCGGTGGAGCCGCTTATCGCCCGTCTTAAAGATGAAGAGAGACAGGTAAAAGTTTACGCGGCCTGGGCTTTGGGCAAGATAGGAGATAAAAGAGCCATAGACCCCCTCATCGAATGTTTTAAAGATTGGGATGGCTGGCTTCGACATGGCGCTGCATTGTCCTTAGGAGAAATAGGGGACCCCCGGGCAGTGGAGCCGCTCATTGAGAGCCTCAAGGATGAGGATAAATGGGTCCAGGCGGGTGCGGCAGAGGCCCTGGGAAAGGTCGGCGATAAACGAGCCGTTGAGCCGCTCATCAGCAAACTCGAGAGCAGGCACTGGACGGTTCGCAGATACGCCGCCGAGTCCCTGGGCAAAATCGCCGATGAGCAAGCAGTATATCCGTTAATCCTTGCTCTCAGGGATGAGCATCCGTTAGTCCAGGGACACGCCGTCGAGGCCCTGGGCAAAATTGCGGACAGTAGAGCAGTCGGCTCGCTTATCAATCACCTGCAAGATGAAAATTGGTGGGTGCGCAGGCGCGCAGCCACAGCACTGGGACAAATCGGCGACAAGCGGGCCATCCAACCGCTGGAAAACTTGGTTAAGACAGAAGAGCAAAAATATGTGATAAAGGCCGCCAAGGAGGCACTTAAGAAACTGAAGGCCAGTTAGACTTTTTGCTCATCGCGGCTTGCCCGCCCAAGCCCCGCCGAACCCGCCAGACGCTGGGGCACGCTCTTTCCGCCTTCGGCGGGGGACAGGCGGCTTGGTCGCCTCCGGCGACCTTTGCGGCCAGGGGCGGCCGGGCTTTCGACCTGCAGGCCGGGCTTTGTTCCTCTGGTATTTGAGTTTTCCCTTGACAGCTCTCCTCTTTTTCCTTAACTTGCTCTCTTGTAATTTAGAGTGCTTCAGAAAGGAGATGGGATGGCAGCTTCGGATGAGGTGGGATTTGGGGTGGTGGGTCTGGGTATGGGGCGCTCAAGGGCCAGACTCGTCAAAGAAACGCCCGGTGCCACGCTCGTTGCGGTCTGTGATAGAATAAAGGAAAAGGCCCAAGCAGTGGCCCAGGAACTTGAGGTAGAATATTATCTTGACTATAGAAAGATGCTCCAGCGCGATGATATTCAGGTAGTTATGGTGATGACGCCGTCTGGACTTCACGCGCCAGTAGCGATTGATGCGGCAAAGGCGGGCAAGAATGTGGTGGTGACCAAGCCTATGGAGGTTACCGTAGAAAAATGCGACCGGATGATTGAGGCCGCTGAAAAGGCCGGTGTAGCACTTATGGTAGATTTCGGCAATCGCTATCGGCGAGAGATGCAGCAGATAAAGGCGGCCATAGATAAAGGAATTTTTGGCCGTCTTCTTTTTGGTGAAGTCTGTTTGAGATGGTATAGGAGCCAGGAGTATTACGAGCGGGGCGGCTGGCGGGGCACCTGGGAGATGGACGGCGGCGGGTCGCTCGCCAATCAAACTATCCACCAGATAGATGTGCTCCTCTGGTTTATGGGAGATGTGGCCAAGGTGCAGGGGAAATATGCGGTTCTTAATCACCAAATAGAAACCGAAGATATGGGAATGGCGCAACTTGTCTTTGCCAGTGGCGCTCTGGGCCGCATCCTGGGCACCACCACCTATCCCATAAGCCTTCCGGCCAGAGTGGATGTATTTGGCGACAAAGGTGGCGTATCCACTGCCAACGGAAAAGTAGAGGCCTTGCATTTTCCTAAGGAAGTGGAGCCGGCGGAACTGCCTGAACCTGAGGGCGCAGCCAATGTGGTCGAAGATGCCATTGGCGTTTTGCGAGAAGGCAAAAGGTGCGCCGTGGATGGTCCCGAGGGCCGCAGGTCCGTGGAACTCTTGTCTGCCATCTACGAGTCCGCCCGTCGCGGTGAAGAAATAGAACTATGACTTTACTCATCCGTCATTCGAGTGACCCGTTCAAGAGTCCGAAAGAGCCCTTCAGGGCTCTGAGGAGCGGGTTACGAATGACTAATTTCCCCTGCCGGCTGGCAGGGAGGTATTTATGCGCTGGACACAAGCCTTCATCCCTACACTTAAGGAAGACCCGGCAGAGGCCGAGATTATCAGCCACCGATTGATGCTGCGCGCCGGCCTCATTCGTAAAGTAACCTCAGGGGTATATAGTTATCTTCCCCTGGGCTGGCGGGCACTGCGCAAAGCCGCAGAGATAGTACGCCAGGAGATGGATAAGGCCGGGGCGGTGGAGGTGTTCCTACCAGTACTTCAGCCGATTGAATTACTCAGCCTCTCTGGTAGAGTGGCCGATTTCGGGGAGGACCTCTTCCGACTCAAGGACCGACATAAGAAAGAATTAGTGCTGGGCCCTACACACGAAGAGGTCATCACCGACATAGTCAAACAGCACATAAATTCCTACCGCGGGCTTCCGGTAAATCTCTATCAAATACAGACCAAATTTCGCGACGAGGTGCGGCCGCGGGGCGGGGTCATCCGCACCAAAGAATTCTTAATGAAAGATGCCTATAGTTTTGATGTGGATGAAAAGGGTCTGGATAAAAGTTATCAAAAGATGAAAGAGGCCTACTCGCGCATCTTTGAGCGGGCTGGGCTAAAATGTGTAGTGGTAGAGGCAGACCCGGGTGTAATGGGCGGGGGGGAGAGTGAGGAATTCATAATGCCCTCAGAGGCGGGTGAGGGCGCTTATGTGGCTTGCGAGAAGTGCGGCTATCGAGCGGTTCTGGAGAAGGCCGCGGTGGCTGCTCCTCCTAAAGGAACCGGCAAGTCCCAAGCCTTAAAAGAAGTTGAGACGCCGGGAATGACCACCATTGCCCAGGTGAGCGAATTCTTGGAAATAGGTGCGGAAAAATTGGTGAAGACGCTCATCTATCTTGCCGATGGAAAGCCGGTGGCGGTTCTGGTACGCGGAGACCACGAGGTAAATGAGGCCAAACTTGTTCGGGCACTCGGGGTCAAGGAAATCTCTCTTGCCGATGCCACCACCATTAAGCGGGTTTCTGGCGCTCCGGTGGGGTTTGCCGGGCCTGTGGGCCTTGAGGCCCCCATAGTTTGTGACCAGGCCGTGGCTGTATCGGCGAATTTCACTTCCGGGGCCAACAAGGCCGATTTCCATATTCAAAATATTAACCCGGGACGCGATTTCAAGATAGAGAGGATAGCCGATATCCGTATGGCCATCCAGGGCGACTGCTGCGCAAATTGCAAGGCGGAACTTGAATTTGCCCGGGGAATTGAATTGGGCCAAATATTCAAGTTAGGAACCAGGTATTCTGAGGCCCTGGGCGCGACATTTCTTGATGCCGCAGGTGCGAGCCTCCCCATGGTGATGGGCTGCTATGGTATAGGGATTAACCGCATCATAGCCGCGGCTATTGAGAGTTCGCACGATGAGGCCGGCATTATCTGGCCGGCAGCTCTTGCCCCTTATGAGGCGTTAATTCTCCCTATAAATCTGAGCGAGCCGAGAGTAGCCCAGGCCGCAGAGGACATTTACAAACGGCTGGAGGAGGGCGGCGTGGAGGTGCTTTTTGACGACCGCGAGGCCGCACCCGGAGTGAAATTCAAAGATGCAGACCTCATCGGCATCCCCGTTCGCATTACCATAGGCAGGCATTTCCTGGCTCAGGGCGAACTTGAGATAAAGAAAAGATGGGAGAAAGAGGCCAGTTTTTGCCCATTAGAAGAGGCCGTGGGCCGGGTGAAGGCTATTTTGGAAGGCGCACAAGGGCCTTCTTAGGCCAATAATTCTTTAGTATTTCTGCTTGACATTTGCTGATTTCGTGATATACTTATAACAGAAAATTAGGAAGAATCCCCGATAAAGGCAAACCTGTCGGGAGACGGGGACGCAAAGCCGAGGGGCCCGAACAAGGGGAAGCCCGGCTGCCGAAGGGATAGGCAAAGCAGAATTGAGCCCTGCTCCTGACTGGGGAGTGGGGTTTTTTTGTTATGAAAACTTCCTCAAGAATGAGATTCAAGCCCAGCCAACAGGCGATGACCCTAATCGAAGTTATGATTGCCGCAGTGATTATTGTCATTGCCACACTTGGTCTTCTCCAGGCGTTTGCTCTTTCCACCCGGCTCAATGATGAAGCCAAGGAAAAGACTATCGCTATGGAGGCCGCCAGGGAAAAACTGGAGGAACTGCGCGCCTACGAGTTTCAAGAAATATACCGGGTGTACAACTACGACTCTTATGATGACCCGGGCGGCCCGGGAACGGGTCCAGGGCCGAATTTTGAAGTTGAAGGCCTCAATGTGCGCCCGGGAGACTATGACGGTATGGCCGGAAGGATTGTATTTCCGGCGCGCGAGACTGTGGTGGACGCTGAACTGGGCATGCCACGGGATTTAAACGGCGACGGCTTCGTTACCGACCACGATATTTCCCTGGATTATATAGTTCTTCCACTAAGCATATATGTGGAATGGTCTGGGCGTCAAGGACCGAGAGAGATAAGACTTCAGACCCTTCTGGGGGAGAGGAGTATGCCGCAGTGACTTCGTCCCTGAGGTTCCAATGGAGGCAAGGAGGAAGACAGATGGTCAAAGAAAAAGATGGGCGGATTTATCGCAAGAGGGCAAAAAGAGGTGGTTTCACCTTATTGGAGTCGGTAATAGTTGCAGGCTTCGTTATGATGCTTATGTATGGTGTTCACCTGATTATTGACAATGTTCAGGGTCATTATTTTACTGGGTCTGCACTGGCTGCCTTGCAAGCCCAAAGTCGCGTCGCTATTGACCGGATTGCGGACGAGGTGCGGGAAACGGGCGGGGAGGTGCTCCTGGATGCCAAGGGATTTCCTCTGGTTGAAGGTGCCACCTACAATACGGTAATCCTGCGGCGCAATGCGGGTTATTCTGGGGGCATAGTATGGGGAGAGATGATTGCCTATACCTTTCGCTACGCCCAGAATGAATATCCCGATGGACTGGATAATGATAATGATGGTCTGGTAGATGAAGGGGAAATCGTTCGCATAGAGGTTCCCCAAGCCAAGGCTGAGGAGATACTGGCCATTTGGGAGTCCTACAGCGGGGGTCTCACTGATGATAGCGCCGACGCTGATGATGTTGACGATTTGACAGAAGGGGACCTTTTGCTTCGTCTTATGGCTGACGAAGCACCGCAGGTGGTAATTTGTCAGAACTTGAAAAAGCAGGCACTGCATTTTGTTCGGTTTGACGACCAGGATCAAATGAAAGTTGCCATATCTGCCCATTTCCGGAGAATTGATGAAAACAAGCGGCTTCTGGGGGTGAGCGGCGATACCGTGGTAGCTTTGCGCAATCAAGGATAGCAAAGGAGGAAGTTATGTTTCGATTAGAAAAGCGGGTCTGGAGGAGAGAGGCCGGAAAGAAGAGACGCCAGCGGGCACAGGTGCTTTTATTGGCCGTCTTGGTCGTGATTATTATTTCGTCCCTGGCTATTTCCTATGTGTATTCCAGTTTTGCCCAGGCCTCGACAATGGAACGAAGTTATCAGCGCGAGCGGACCTTCTACATCGCCGAGGCGGGCATAGATGCCGCCCTCACGGACATTCGCACCGGGGGCACGGGCGTGGTTTCCGAGGATTTTGCCGGCGGCCATTACGATGTCCAGGTTGAAGTCCTTTCGGGAACCTTACCTTTTATTGCTGGCCAGGGGCCAGGCGACGGCGATGATACAGAACTACTGGCCAGAGTTATTTCCACCGGGACTTTGAGTGAACACAGTGTGGCCATTGAGAGCGTGATCCTGGGGCGCTCCTTCAGCCCGCATTTGGCAGGGGATGTGAATGCCGCCATCACCACCACCGGGGATGCCACCCTTCTGGGAACATTAACCGTTGATGGCCGCGACCACGAAGGTCTCTTTGACCGAGAATATACCGGACATCCTAGCGATGAGATAGCTGTGGTTGGTGATGGTCTTTATGGCGTGAGTTCTGGAGGCAATGTTCAAATTTCAGGCAATGCCGAGGTGGGAGGCCTGGGTATGGAGCCCTACCAGGGTTCCGATGCATGCGAGGAAAACCACAACTGGGCCAATAATACCGACGATGATGGGGATGGGTCGGTGGATGAAGAGGCCTGGGATGGCGTAGACAACGACGGTGACGGTCTCATTGACGAGGACATCAACACCCCTCCCGACTCGCCCGAAGCGTTCCTGGGGATTCCGCCTGATTCCCTGCGTATGGCCGCTGTTCTGGCCGGGGCCTATTTCCGGGATGACCAGGCATATCATAGTTGGTATATGGATAACGACAAGAATGTTCCAGGCGGGATAGTAGTCTTCCTCAATTTAGATTACATTAGCCCCTTAGATTTTGGGAGGGATTTTAACTACGAACCTTCTATTGTGGTGATATCAAACGATCAAGACAACGCCCAAGCCAAGAATCTCCACGGCTTACTGAAGGGCATAGTGGTTGGCGATGACATCTCCCATGTAAACGGAGACTGTACGATTTTGGGCGCTATGCATAGCTGCGTGGCAGAGCTCGTATTAGATGGCGTTGGCGGTGGCAATGCTGAAGTCCTTTACTCAAGTGAGGTTCTTAACCGGATTCCCAACTTTGACAGTACTGTAGTACTTTTCGCAGTGACTTCCCATCGCATAGTGGCTCTGCCAGGGAGTTGATAGGTTAGCCCGGTATTTTTGCAGGGGGGGGATTTGTTCCGCGTTGACCTACCTTGTGCTTAAGGCAAATCAAGGATAAGTTCCTTCCATCATTTTGTTGGCCCTAAACGTTTATCGGTGTCTTCAATCTGGCTTCATTTTTGCTCTCTTATTTTCCTTCTCATTCCTGGAGGCAGTATTTCCCTATAGATTATCATTTTATGTAATGTTGCCAAATAGAGAGAAAAGTCTGGTTTTTTGTAGACAAGTGCATATTTTATTGGTATAATATTGGACAGTCCTTAATCAAATCTCTTGATAAAGGCCGACCCGTCGAGAGGCCGGGGCGGAAAGTCGTGGGACCTTAAAAGGGCATTTCGGTTGCCGAAGTGATAGGCGAAATCAAGCCCCGCTCTCGGCTGGGAGCGGGATTTTTTTATTATGAAAATCATATCTAAAACAAAATTTAAACCAGGTAAGGAAGGAATGAGCCTGGTTGAACTTATGACGGTGGTGGTGATTTTGGCGGTGGCCCTGTTGGCATTGGTGGGCTCGCTCTGGTTTGCTTCCCGGCTGATCAGACAAAGTGGGGAGGTTAACATAGCCAAAAATGCGGTCCGGGGAATAATAGAGTCTATGCGTATGTATGATACTGACTGCATCTATGCTTATTATAATAGCGACCCCGGGGACGACCCGAACGGTTACGGCACGGCCCCCGGCAATGGCTTTTCAGTGAAAGGCCTGGATCCGCAGGCCGGAGACGACGATGGCTTTGTCGGCAAGATTGAATTTCCCGAGGTGCTCTTTGGCGGGAGAATGGTTCTATCCGAGATAGTTGCCGAAGCAGAGTTGGGTATGCCCAGAGACCTCAACGGCGACAACGATGCCGCAGATGTGGATGTATCTGGGGATTACAGGCTCTTGCCGGTGACGGTGCGTGTCCAGTGGAAGAGTTACCGGCCGCAAGAGATTCGTATGCAGACTTTTATCGCTGAAAGATATGAGGCGTCTCAATAGCAGAACCTTAAAGCCAGGTATCTTTGTTCCGTGCAAAAAGGATAAGAAGTGGCGCGTGAGGTGAAAAAGATGTGTTTGGTTTCGCCCAAAATTATGAAAGAAAAAGCCTTTACCTTATTAGAGATTGTTGTGGTTATGGCCATTTTTTTGATCATATTACTAATGGTTTTTGCGGTGGCGGACCGAGGGACGAAGTTTTACTACACTGCCTCGGCTCTGGCCTCCCTCCAAGAGACTGGCCGCAAGGCCCTGGATAGAATGGCCACCGACCTGCGAGGCACCGGTCTTAGCATCGTCACCGATAGTCAGGGCCAGCCTTTGGTGCAAGGCCTCTCCTATCAGGAAATTCGCTTTCGCCGAAATCCAGGCTACGGTAATGACGGAATTCCTTGGGATGAAGGCGAGGCTATAGTATATCGCTTTGATTATGACACTGGGGAGACGGATAACGAAGTGGATGACGATGGCGACGGATTGATTGACGAAGGGGTAATAGTGCGGGTGGAAGATGGTTCCCCTGCTGAGATAGCCCACAATGTGAAAGAAGGAGGCTTGAGTTTCATTCTACAGGGCTCCCGCATTGTTATGACAGTGGAATTGCAGGATATAGATGAGAACCGGAGGTCGTTAGAGGCTTCTGTTGATACTATAGTCTATCTGAGAAATCCTTAGTGATGCAAGAT
>Ga0111219_1044_pt1 | contig 12188 bp, 9 predicted proteins | sample DeeMarSWOR152_54_FD_80368 | JGI IMG/M metagenome (GOLD analysis project Ga0111219, IMG submission 80368) | Planctomycetes bacterium DG_23
TCGGCTGATTTTTTGACCCAGGCTGCGAAGTGCTTTTATCTTATCGGTGGCATCTGTGCCTTTTTTTCGCAGTTCGGCCACATCCTCGGAGCCGTTTCTTCTTTCTTTTCGCAAACCTTCCACTTCAACCAGAAGGCGCCGGCGGCTCTCATCCAGTGAGAGAAGTCCCTCCAGACTTACTTTCTCTCCGCGCAGAGTGAGCCTTTCTTCAACTTCGCCCCTTTTTTTTCTTATGCGCCTTATGTCAAGCATTACTGAAGTTTCCTCTTTCTCTGGGCGTGTTCTTTGGCCTGGTGCATAAAGGCCTCAATGCGGGTGAGTTCGCTGGTTTGCTCTAAACCGTCAAAGGCGAGTTTAAGCACCGGGATGTTATCATAGTCACGACGGAAAGGCTCCAGGAGGGTATTCACGATATTGCCGGGCATACAGTTGAAAGGAGTTACATTTATGACGCCGTCAAAATTCTCCATAGCATATTCTACCGCCCGGCCCATAGAGAGAACCGCCTCGCCCCGGATGGTGGAGTCGAGATATGGCTGGGCCAGATGGAAGACATGGCTGGTGGAAGATTCGCGGTAAAAATGGTGGATGGCGCCGCGGAAGGGAGCAAGCATGCGCTCCCGCTCGCTAAATTGGACCGCTTCGGTAATAAGTTCAACCAAAAAGCCCCCGAGTTCCTTATCTATGAGGAAATCCTCTTTCCTCACCCGGTTTATATAGTTTATCCATTCTTCCATAGGCGGAAGCACGGCTTCACCGCCCAGTTTTTCAACCCATCTCACGATGAAGTTATTGGAAAACTGATTGCAGCGCACGAAAATCTCCCCCACTACGCCCACGAGAGGTTTAGGTTCGCTATGCTCGATGGGTATGGCCTCGAAGGCGCGTCTGGCCTCAAAGGCCAGGGGCAAAAGGTTGCGGCCGCTTTCCACATATTCCTCGACCTTCATCAGGTAATATTCATAGGCTGCATCGGTCTGGCCCTCATTCACCTCATAAGGTCGAATCTGACGCAGAAGTTTCTGGATGGCATCAACAAAGACCATCCCCTTCCAGGCCAGTTTCTTGAAATTGGGCCCTAAGTTCTTGAGGTCCTTTTCGAATTCCTTGGTCTGGTCGAGGATGACAATGGGCACTTCTTCAAACCCCAGTTCATCCAGGAGCAAACGGTGGAACTTATTATATTGGCCAAAGCGGCAGGGGCCGAAAGCCGTGGGCATTAGAAAGGCACTTCTGGCCGGGTCAAAGCCAGGTGAGAGGGCCTTTTTCATTATGTCTCCGGTGGTGATGATGCAGGGATAGCATTCCTTGCCGGTGGTATATTTGCGGCCGACTTCCAGAGTTCTCTCATCGGAAAGGGGAAGTTGCTCCGCAGGCTGGCCGTGATAACGCATAGCCGCGGCGAGGATGTAGCCGTGGTCATCCATATAAGGGACGAAGACGGTGCGCTTGGGCCCCTGGCTCAGGTCATATTGCCATTTGCCGGCACGCACCGCAGCCGGCTTTCTTCCCCGCACATTCTTCAGGCTATCCAGGAAGGCCTCCAGGCGGGTGATGGCGCCCACATCCGCCGAATGTTCGTCAATCTCAATGGTCAAGTATGGCTTGGCAATTTCTTTGGCGAAAAACTTCATAATGAAGGAATCCGGGCCGCAACCGAAGTTGGTGATATAGACCGCGTTAAGGCGCGGGTCGTTCCTGATCACCCTGGCCGCAGTGAGGATGCGCTGGCCGTATTTCCAGTACATATGAGGAAAATCGCCGGATATATCTTCCTGTGAAAGCGGCAGCATATCCAGAGGAATGGCCAGAACCCCCATATCCCGCAGTTTCTCCGGTATATTCAGATTAAGCCCGGGGTCGCAGCCGTTATAAGGCCGACTCACGATTACCAGAGCAATTTCATCTTCGCCCAAATTAGATAGTATCTCCTGGCCCCGGCGCTCCAGGTCAGAAGAGAATTTCTCCTGCGCCGCTTCGGCGGCATCCAGAGCCCGTTTGATGCGTCGACTATCCGAGGTCAGAGTGCGCGCAAAGCGCTGGAGCTGACGCCGGGCATACTTGCGTCCCCGCTCAAAATGAACGGTGGGTTGAAGCAGTTTCCCGCGGGATTTCTTGAGGTCTATGGCGCTGCGCACAAGATAAGGCAGAGTCTGCACATAGGGACAATTGAAGGAATGGGTGAAGCCCTCGCCCAACTCGCTCATATTCACGATGCTGGGCAGGAATAGATAATCTATATCTTTTTCCAGGAGATTGTAAATGTGTCCGTGGGCCACTTTTATGGGAAAGCAGGGTTCGGCCAGAACGCTTTCCAGCCCGGCTTCAATGATAGGTTTATTGGTGGCCTGGGAAAGCACCACTTCGTAGCCAAGTTCGGTGAAGAAGGCCTTGAAGAAGGGATGAAGTTCGAAGAAACTGGCCACCCGGGGGATGCCGACCTTGCCCAGGATGGGGCCTTGAGGTTTCTTATCATAGGAATTGAGGAGCATTTGTTCGCGCTCCTGGAAAAGCCGGGGCAAATGCTCGCCCTTGGAAGGCTTTTTCACCACATCATATTTTCCGCACCTCGAGCCATAATATAGCGGGACTTCGCCTTCCACCTGGACGCAGTGCACCTCACACCTATTGGGGCAGTCCTGGCATTCAAAGGTGGTGAGTTCATATTTGCGCTCTTGCAGGTCGAAGCCCTTAAAGTTTGATTGCGCACCGGTAAAATTCTCCTTAACCACCATAGCCGCACCGATAGCGCCCAGAAGGTCGTGCTGCGGCGGGACGATGACTTTTTTGCCCAAAATGGATTCAAAGGCGGCCTTAACTCCGCGATTGGCGGCCACACCGCCCTGGAAAAATATTACATCGCCAACTTTTCTATCCTCCACCACCCGGGTTAGATAATTGTAAACTATGGAATAACTTAGCCCGGCCACCAAATCATCCTTGGCCACGCCCTGCTGCTGATGGCGGTTGAGGTCGCTTTCCATAAATACCGTGCAGCGTTCACCCAAATAAGCCGGCTTGCCGGCACCAAGGGCAAGTTCCCCGAATTCACCGATGATATTTATTCCCAGCCTTTCCGCCTGTTCCTCCAGAAATGAGCCGGTGCCCGCGGCACACACTTTATTCATAGTGAAATCCACGATGGCTCCATTTTCCAGACTCACATATTTGGAATCCTGCCCCCCTATCTCAAATATGGTGTCGACCCTGGGGTCGTAGAAGGCCGCCGCAGTGGCGTGGGTGGTGATTTCATTTTTAACTAAATCCGCCCCGATAAAATCGCCGGTGAGATACCTTCCGGAGCCGGTAGTGCACGCCCCGCGAACGATGACCCTGTCTCCAACCTCCTCGCCCACCTCATAGAGGCCTTGAGTAACGGCCTCCAGGGGTCTTCCCGCAGTCATCAAATAGCGCCGGGCCAGGACATTTACATCCTTGTCAATCACCACCACGCAGGTGGAGATGGAGCCTACATCCACGCCCACCCAGGCATCTATTTTTTCTCCCTCAAAGGGGACGCTTTCAATAACCAGAGGGTATTCCTCGCCTTCAAGGGCCGGATGGGATTTGGTCTCCACCTTGCGGGTCTTGAGATATTCATCTATGGACTGGAGGCCGGCGAGCGGGCTTTTCCGGCCGCTTTCCATCAGGGCCAGCACCGCTCCTATGGCCCCCATAGAGGCGAAGTGCTCAGGGATGATGAGTTCGCCAGACTCAAGAGCCAGGGCATCTTCAAATCCGCGCACCATCCCCTTATTCGCCGCCACACCGCCTTGAAAGGCCACCGGTTTTATGAATTCCTTGCCTTTGCCGATATTGGCCTTGAAATTCCGGGCCATAGCGTGGCAAAGTCCGGCCACGATGTCATAGTCCGGCGTGGCCTCTTGCTGGAGATGAATCATATCCGTCTTGGCAAATACCGAACATCTTCCGGCGATGCGCGGGGGCTTTTTGGATTTGAGCGCGAGTTCCCCGAACTCCTCTATGGAAAGCCCCAGGCGTGAGGCCTGCTGGTCCAGGAATGAGCCGGTGCCCGCCGCACAGATGGTATTCATAGAGAAATCGGCCACCCGACTTTCGCCTTTTGTATCATCGCGCTCCAGCAGGATGAGTTTGGAATCCTCGCCGCCAATCTCTATTACCGTGCGCACCTCGGGATGAAGTAGCGCAGTGGCCTTGGTCTGGGCCACGATTTCATTTACAAAAAGCGCGCCTGTAATGCGGGACAAGAGTTTCCCGCCGGAACCGGTTAAGGCCAGCCCCTTTATCTTTTCCAGCGGCGTGCGGGAGAGCATATCCGCCAGCACTCTTTTTGCCGTCTCTATGGGCTGGCCGTGGGTGCGCACATAATGCTCTTCCAGAATGCGCTCATCATCGTCCATCAAGACCGCATTCACACTCACCGAACCAATATCAAGCCCAATATACATCGGTTCGCTTACCCTTCTGAATTATTCTGACTATATCTATTCTCGCCTTCCAAGCCGAAATATTCAGCCGATGAGGCCAGGCTATTCCACTAATCTAACCCGGCCTCTTTTTTGCATAACTTCCGCAGGATGGGTGATGCGGCCGGTTATACTTGAGGCCGCGGCTACCGCCGGCCCACATAAAAAGACTTCTGACTGCGGATGGCCCATCCGGCCAGTGAAATTGCGATTGGTGGTAGATAGACACCGCTCCCCTTCGGCCAATACCCCCATATGCCCGCCCAGACAGGGCCCGCAGGTAGGGGTGGAAACCACTCCGCCAGCCTCCACAAAAACTTCCAGAAACCCCCGGCGCAGGGCCTCAAGATAAAGATTCTGCGTGGCCGGGATGACGATGAGCCGCACGGCGGAATTAACCTTCCTGCCTTCTAAGATTTCCGCAGCCTCCTGGAGGTCGCTCAGGCGGCCGTTGGTGCAACTGCCGATAACCACCTGGTCTATCTTGATATGAGAAAGTTCTTCCACTGCGGTAGAGTTGGATGGAAGAGGCGGCAGGGCCACCTGGGGCGAAAGCCCGCTCACATCAAATTCAAAAGTCTCCTCGTAGCAGGCATCTTCATCGCTTGTATAAAAACGATATTCCCGGCCCGCGCGCTCTTTCACATACTCTTCAGTAATCTTGTCCGGGACGATTACACCGCTTTTGCCTCCGGCCTCAATGGCCATATTGCACATAGTGAAACGCCCATCCATTGAGAGATTTGAGATGACCGGACCGGTAAATTCCATCGCCCGATAGCGCGCGCCATCAACGCCAATCTGGCCGATGGTATATAGAATGAGGTCTTTGCCGCCCAGCCACTGTCCCAGTTCGCCCTTATAGACAAACCTCATAGACTCTGGCACACGCAGCCAGACCTCGCCCGTGGCCATCACCGCCGCCAGGTCGGTTGAGCCCACGCCGGTCGAAAATGCGCCCACGGCACCGTAGGTGCAGGTGTGACTATCCGCCCCCACCACCAAATCCCCGGGAAGAACCAAGCCCTCTTCCGGAAGAAGGGCGTGTTCAATGCCCATTCGCCCCACTTCGTAGTAATGGGTAATCTGGTGTTTTCCGGCGAAATTGCGCAAGACCTTCGCACTCCCGGCGGATTTTATGTCTTTGGCCGGGGTGAAATGGTCCGGCACGAGCACGATTTTCTCTTTATCAAAGATGCTGCTGAATCCGGCGGTCTCGAATTCGTGGATGGCCATGGGAGCGGTGATGTCATTTCCCAGGGCCAGGTCCACCCGGGCGAAGACGAACTCCCCCGGACGAACCTCATCTTTTCCCGAATGCGCGGCGATAATCTTTTCCGTAATGGTCATAGCCATTTTTCAGTTCTCTGCAAATCCCTGGCCCCGGGTGCTTATGCCCAACGGGTCATTGAGATATACCTTATGGCAGGCGCCGCAAAGGTCGAATTTGAAACTCTTATATACCCCTGCTTCCAGTTCCTCCTCGTCCATATCCTCCATTTCTTCAATCAGTTCGTGGATTTCCTCCTCGAAATCTTCTTCCAAATCCTCCTCGGTTATCTCCATAGGGTCATAGGCCGCATAGACCTCAATCTTTACCTCAAAGCGCACATCCTCATCCAGAAGAAGCGGCTTACCGCACATATCGCAGTAAAGATGCTCCATTCTACTTCCTCCTTGTCAAGATGAGGATAAAAGAGGGGCTTCAAACTCTTATCCCGTTTGCTCCTGACTCAAATGTGCAAGTTTCTCAAGGGTCTCCTGGGCTTTACCGGAATCTATGGCCTCGGCTGCAAAATGAATGCCTTCGCCCAAATCTGTGGCTCGCCCCCCAACTACCAAGGCCCCACCGGCATTAAGCAGCACCATATCTCGCCGGGGCCCTTCTTTGCCCGCAAAGACATCCCGGATGGCCTGAGCGCTTTCATCCACGGATTTCACCAGCAAATCCTCCAACCGTCCGCGGCTAATTCCGTATACTTCAGGCTCTATCATGAAACTATCTATCTCGCCTTCGGCCACTTCCACCACCCTGGTCTCACCAGTTATGGTTATCTCATCGAGGCCATCATGACCGTGAACCACCCAGGCATGCTCTGCACCCAGATTCTTGAACACCCCGGCCAATCGCTCGGCTAAGGCCTCATTGTAGACCCCGAGAAGATGTCTTGTGGCCTTAGCAGGACTGGCCAAAGGGCCGAGAATATTGAAGATGGTCCTGAGACCAATCTCCCGACGCGGGCCGATGGCATATTTCATAGCCTTGTGAAATGCCGGGGCGAAAAGGAAGGCGATATTGGCCTCATCAAAGCATCTTTTTAATACGGGAAGTGGCGCCTCGATATTTACGCCAAATTTTTTCAAGACATCCGCCGAGCCGGAGGCGCTGGAGACGGCATAATTTCCGTGCTTGGCTACCTTGACCCCGCAGGCGGCGGCCACGATAGCGCCGGCCGTAGATACATTAAAGGTGCCTACTTCGTCACCCCCGGTGCCACAGGTATCCAGCACCGGGCCTTCGCACTCAAACGGTAGGCAAGCCTCGCGCATAGCCTGGGCCGAGCCGGTTATCTCTTCGGTGGTCTCTCCCTTTAGCCTTAAGGCCACCAAATAAGCGGCTATCTGTGCCGGGGTGGCCTTTCCGGACATAATCTCCGCCATAGCCTGGCGGGCCTCACTGATGGAAAGATCCTCACCTGTGGCCACTTTGGCCAAAAATTCTTTTATTCCCTGTTCGGACGCCATTTTCTCCCTCTTAGAATTTCAAGGACTGGAATCTTCGCCGCCGGAAATTAGACCCGCTCTTGCCGCAGGGCGGGATACGAAAATCGCAGGGCTAAGTCCAGTGGCCTCTTTATAGCCCCGCGAGACTTCTCTTTTAAAATTTTCTATCTCAGATGAAGCCACTAAATTCACCGTGGCCCCGCCGAATCCACCGCCGGTGAGCCGCGCCCCCAGGGTTCCGGAAACCTCTCTCGCCAAATCCACCATCAAATCCAGTTCCCGGGAACTCACTTCGTAATCTCTTTTGAGGCTTTGGTGAGAGCCGTCCATAAGCCGGCCCAGTTCCTCAAAATCCTCACCCTCCAGGGCCTCCACCGCCCTTAGCACACGCTCATTTTCCGAGACAATGTGTCTCGCCCGGCGATAGACTGCTTCGGGAAGTTCGCCTCCGAATTTCTCCAACTTCTCGCCGCTTACATCGCGCAGATGAGTTATTTGAGGAAGATGTCTTCTTAAGAGCCTCACGGCCTCATTACACTCTTGCACGCGCTCCTGGTAAGCGGAATGGGTGAGTTCCCGGCGAACCTGCGTATCACAAATGACCACGCGCACCGCTTCGCTTTCAAAAGGGATAGGCTTATAATATAAAGAGCGACAATCAAGAAAAAGCGCCGCACCCTCCTCCGCCAGAAGGGACGATACCTGGTCCATCATCCCACAGGGCAGCCCCACGAATTCCCGCTCGGCCCGATGGCAAAGACGGGCCAGTTCTTCGCGCTTTATTTTGAGGTCATAAAGATGGGAAAAGGCCAGGGCAAATGCCACCTCTACCGCAGCCGAAGAACTAAGTCCCGCCCCTATGGGCACGTCGCCACCTACTACTGCCTCTATCCCCCCTATCTCGTAACCGGCCTCCAAAAGGCTCCAAGTCACGCCCTGGGCGTAATTTATCCAGGGATTCTCGGCATCAGAAGAAATCCCTTTAAGGTCGAACTGGCCGCCTTTCGCATAGTGAAGGGAATATAGTCTTGCCTGAAAGCCCTTTCGCTGCCGGGCGGCTAAAACTATCTCCTGCTGGGTGGCCATAGGCAGAACAAAACCATCGTTGTAATCCGTATGCTCGCCGATGAGGTTCACTCTGCCCGGCGCACGAAGCCAAATTACCCCGTCGCAATCTCCGAAAATCTCCTGAAACTTTTCCGCTATTCTCTTTAACTCGGCCTGTTCAGGCATAAAATGAAGTACTGAAGACAAAAAGGGCAAAATAATCTATTATCCGCTTACGGACTCAATCCATTCTTCGGTTGATTTCCTGAAATAAGAACCATAATTTTATCTATTAACCCTCGCAAAGTCAAGCAAATTCCGGAGCCGCCCTGCCCAAGCAATTTGCCTTGACTTACCGCTTGCTATCATTATTATGAAGCGTGCTTGCCATCTGACAAAGCTGCCTCAATAGATAGTAGGATAAGAGGAAACATTCAGTGAAGAAAAAGGTCATAATAGACTGTGACCCGGGGATAGATGATGCGGTGGCGCTATTACTTGCGCTGGGAAGCGCTGAACTTGAAATAGTGGCTATCACTGCTGCCGGGGGAAATATCGCGCCCGAGGTGGGCTTCAAAAACATCTGCCGCATCCTGGAGCACCTCCAGCACAAGAAATGGCCGCCGCTGGGACAGGGCCTGCCCGCAGCCGCTCAAATCCCCGGCGCCCAGGAGATTCACGGCAGCGATGGTCTGGGCAATTCTCATCTGCCGCTTACTAAGACCCCTGCGCCTCGAAGTGCGCCTGAACTCATCATCAAAACCATAGAGCGAAACCCCGGGCAAATCTCCATCATCGCCACCGCTCCACTTACCAATATCGCCGGGGCGTTGAGGCTCAAGGCCTCAGTTGCGGAAGAGATTGAGGATTTGGTCATAATGGGCGGGGCCATTGAAGTTGCGGGAAATGTCTCGCCTCGGGCGGAGTTCAATATCTTTATGAACCCGCAGGCCGCCCGGGAGGTCTTCCTCTCCGGCGCAAAAATCACCCTTTTGCCCCTGGATGTTACCCAGAAGGTCATATTTACGCCGGAGCATCTGGAGCGCATAAGACAAAGCGAAGGCCCGGCCGCTGCGCTCCTTTCCCGCATCATCCCCCACTCTTTCAAGACCCACGCACAATTCGAAGGTATTAGAGGCTGCTACTTACACGATGCCCTGGCCGTAGCCGCACGAGTGCGGCCTTCATTATTTAAGACCCGGCGACTTTTTGTGGATGTGGAAACCCGAGGGGAACTCACCCGCGGTATGACCGTGGCGGATTTGCGCCACCGCTCTCGGACCCAACCCAATATGGATGTGGTTGTGGAGGTAGATGCCGAAGGGTTTTTAGAATTTCTAATTCAAAGACTTTCTCTGAGTTAAAGCGGCCGACCGGGGGCTGACTTTTTTCAAGCCTGGCGGGCAGGGAGGAGAAAATGCCCTGGTGGAACGAGGATAGGGAAAAGTTTGTGCAGGATGAGATTCGCTCACTAAAGACAAGGAAACTCAAGGCCTGGCTCTTAAAGGGCTATGAAACCGAGGAGGCCGAACGCCTCTTAGCCCAGGCCGAAAATTTTCTCTCTTCTGGCGAACATAATAAGGCCCTGAAGGCCCTGGCCGAAGTCAACCACGCGCTGCGCTACGCCCCTTATGTCGGCCACGAAGGCTTCCAGGAGCCGGCGGATTTAGAAGGGATAGTTGCGGCTTCAGCGGGACCGAAGACCGAACTTCCCTCGTTCGAAATAGATTCGGATATTTATTATGACAGGACCTACGGCGGCTGGCTGGGAAAATGCATCGGCGGCGCCTTCGGTATGCCGGTTGAAGGATGGAAATATGAGCGCATAAAGACCGAATACGGCGAGTTACAGGATTACATCGGCAAGCCTTCAACGGTTAATGATGACACGGCCTATGAGATTTTATTTGTCCACGCCCTGGAAGAGTTTGGGCCCTTTTTCGGCGCAGGTAGTATGGAAGAAGCCAGCCGCATCCTGGCCTTAGAATGGGTGGAGCATCTTCCCCGGGCATTCACTGCCGAGCGCGTGGCCATAGATAATCTGCTCAAAGGTTATGTGCCGCCCGAATCCGGCACCCACGATAACCCGTATAGCGAATGGATCGGGGCGCAGATGAAAGGCGAGGCCCCGGGATTCATCGCCCCCGCCTCTCCAGAACTCGCCAGAACCTACGCCTATATAGACGGCATCATCGCCCACGAGCGAAACGGCGTCTATGGCGAGATTTACGATGCGGTGCTCGTGGCCGCGGCCTATGTGGAAAGCGATGTGCGAAAACTTATCGAAATAGGCCTGGAATATGTGCCGGAAAAGTCTCGCCTGGCCAAGGTGGTAACGGATACGCTCGAAATCTGTGACGGCTCAAAGGATTGGGAGGAGGCCCGGGAACAGGTGGCCGCATCCTGGATATACGACTATCACCAGGTGCACACCTTTCCTAATCTGGCAAATGTCATCACGGGGCTCATATTTGGCGAGGGCGATTTTGAGCGGGCGCTGGCCATAACCAATATGTGCGGTCTGGATACCGACTGCACCGTGGGCCAGACCGGCGGCATAATGGGGGTAATACTGGGCGCAGGGGCCATCCCGGCAAAATGGAAAGACCCTATTGAGGACCGCTTGGATAGTTTCGTCATAGGAATGGAGCATTTGAAGATTAGCGATTTTGCCCGAAGAACCTGCGAAGCGGGCAAAAAGTGTATGGCCCAGGGTTTAACTCCAGAATCTCAATAACGTCAGCCCTGTATATTAATTAAATGCCCGCCTGCTGTGTTATTTGACAGTTGCCTTTTAGGAATGATTTTGCTACGATGTGAGTATGGGTCTTTTTTTTTGATACTGACGACTTGTGGAGGAGCAAGCGATGATTTCATTTGAAGAATTCAAGCGGCTGGATTTGCGCATTGCTCAAGTTAAGTCGGTGCGGGAGCATCCCGGGGCGGATAAATTATATCTAATGCAGGTGGATTTGGGCAAAGAAGTGCGGCAACTGGTGGCCGGGCTTCGGCCTTACTACCGCCCGGAGCAACTTGAAGGCAAAAAGATTGTAGTGGTGGTGAATCTGGAACCGGCCACGCTGCGCGGAGAAAAAAGCGAAGGTATGCTCCTCGCCGCCCAGCACGATGAAGATGTAGTAGTGCTTGTGCCCGAACGCGACCTCCCCGCGGGCAGCCCGGTGCTCTGAAATAATATGAAACCTCTTCGACGCTTCTTAATTGTCCTTTGCACTTATAATGAGCGGGAAAATCTCACATCGCTTGTAAGTGAAATCCGCCGCTTCGCCCCTTCCGTCCACATCCTGGTCATAGACGATAATTCCCCTGATGGCACCGGGGAGTTGGCCGAGGAAATCGCCCGAAAGACGCCCGGCATCTTCGTCATCCACCGGGCGGCGAAACTCGGCCTGGGCACAGGTATCATCCGCGGCTTGGAATTTGCCAGAGAACGCGGCTATGATTTCGCCTTGACTATGGACGCCGATTTTTCGCATCATCCAAAATATCTTCCCGCATTTTTGAAACTGGCCCCGCAGTATGATGTGGTGATAGGCTCGCGCTATATCTCTGGTGGAGGAAGTCTAAACTGGCCTTTGTGGCGCCGTCTTATCAGCCGAACGGTAAATTTTTTCTGCCGCATAGTTCTGCAAATGAGGGTGCACGATGCCAGCGGCGGCTTCAGATGCTACAGGCTCGCCGGTTTGACCCGCATAAATCTTGACCGCGTCTTTTCCAAAGGCTATACCTTCCAGGAGGAGATGCTCCTCTGGCTTCACCGCTCGGGCTTAAAATTTGCCGAAGTTCCCATAGTATTTGAGAATAGAGCCCGGGGCAAATCCAAGGCCGATTTGCCGGAGATAATTAAGGGCGCTTTTCACTTACTTCGCCTGGGCCTCGGGCGATGAACCACGCGAAAGAAGGTAGCGTTTAAGATGACTTCCCTGCCCCGGCGGCCGCTACGGGCGGCCC
>Ga0111219_1045_pt1 | contig 12123 bp, 7 predicted proteins | sample DeeMarSWOR152_54_FD_80368 | JGI IMG/M metagenome (GOLD analysis project Ga0111219, IMG submission 80368) | Planctomycetes bacterium DG_23
TCAGAAGGCTTGCCGCAAGAATCAAGATTTGCGCACAAGTGATATAAAGCGGATAAAGCCTGCCTATCGCACCCAGAAGCGTGAGCGTAATCACAATCTGGGAGAAAAAAAGCGTAGCCAGGGTGAGGACGAATTCGTGTGCCTTGCCGGGTTTAAAATAAAGTCTTGCCCAGAGATAAGAACTTACCGCGACCAGCCCGTTCAGGGCTACAAAAAACCCCAAACCGCCAGCGGAAACCGCCCCGGAATTCAAAGAGAAAGGAAGGGTCAAGAACACCCCCTCGCTCATCTCGCCTCCTCACTACACAAGCAAAATTTATTATGAATATAATACGCTGGGCAGAATTTATCAAGGACTAAAAGGGCCTAAGACCGGGGGCTTGGCCCAATTTTGCAGATATTGGAGCGGAAAAATTTTGCTTGCCTCCTCCAGTTTCTCAAAGTAAGATTTTGTGCCGGAGCGTCAGGTCGTCCCTGCCTGTGGAGTCTCTGGCGGGAGCCAGCCACTTGGTGGCCTATGTGAAACGCCTACTCGCTTTACTCAAAGATTAGGAGAAACAATGCCCGAGAAGAAAAATGTAGTTGTAGCTCAGTCCGGCGGACCGTCGCCGGTCATCAATAATTCGCTCAGAGGCATCGTGGAGACCTGTCTCAGTTTCCCCAACGACTTCGGGACCATCTACGCCGGGCTTCACGGGATTGAGGGCATTCTCCAGGAGGAACTTCTGGACCTCAGCGCCCAGGATGAGGAAGAAATTAGCCTTCTGCGCACCACACCTGCTGCCGGCGCCATCGGCACCTGCCGCTATAAACTCAAGCCCGAACAATCCGAAGACTTCGAACGCACCATAGAGGTATTTAAGGCCCACAACATCGGCTATTTCTTCTATATCGGCGGTAATGACTCTATGGATACCGCCCATAAGGTGAGCCTCCTCGCCGAAAAAAGAGGGCTGGATTTAGTGGCCACCGGCGTCCCCAAGACCATAGATAATGATGTGGGCGATTCCGAGTTCAAACTAATTGACCACACCCCTGGCTATGGAAGTGTGGCCCGATACTGGGCCTACTATATCCAGGACGCCAATGAGGAAAACAAGGGCGCCTCTCCTTCTGACCCGGTGCTGGTCATCCAGGCCATGGGAAGAAAGATTGGCTTCATACCGGCTTCAGTAAGGCTGGGCGACCCCAAACGCCAGATGCCCCTGCAGATTTATATGGCCGAATCCGGCGTCACGATGGAGGAACTCGCCGACTTGGTCAACGATGAACTCAAGAAATCCGGCCGCGCTATCGTAGTTGTCTCAGAGGGCTTTCCCGTGGGCGAACTGGGCGTGCTCAAGGATTCCTTCGGTCATATTGAGTATTCTGCCAGCCAACTCACCGTGGCCCAGGTGGTGGTCAATCATCTCAACAAACTGGGCCTTAAGGCCCGCGGCCGAGCCCGGGGAAATATCCCCGGCACTCACCAGCGCGACGCCATCGCTCACGCTTCCATCGTCGACCTGGATGAGGCCTACAAAGTAGGCCAGAAGGCGGTGCTCGTTGCCCTTGAAGAAGGCACAGGCTGGATGGCCACCATCCTCAGAAGCCCGGGGCTTATCTATAACCCCATCTATGATAAAGTCCCGCTTGAGGAGGTGGCCAATTCCGAAAGGGAATTCCCCAAAAAATGGATTGCCCCCAGCCGCATTGATGTCACCGATGATTTCATAAGTTACGCCAGACCCTTAATCGGTGAAGACTGGGTGAGCATTCCGGTAGTCGGCGGCAGGCAAAGATACACAAACTTCTCTCTTACCTTCGCAGAAAAGAAATGCCCTGCCTATATGCCACAGGCCTATAGGGAGGAATAGACGAGACGGATTTCAAAGTTGCTTCGCCTCTGAGACGACTCTCTCAAATCTTCAGCGTCATCAGGTCTTCGCCGATGATGACTTCGCCCTTGAACTCTTTTTTTACCTCCTCGGCCATAGATTCCACCTTCGCCCTTTCCTGGACGGCGAAATGCTTAAGCAGTATGCGCTTCACTCCCACCTCTTTGGCCCAGCGGCCCAATTCCTCCGGAGGCGTATGCCATCTCTGCCAGGAACCCTTTTTTATCGCGGCTGTGGGGAAGGTGCATTCGTGAACTAAAAGGTCGGCGCCTTTCGCCAAACGCTTTAGACTGTCGCAAACAGTGGTATCGCCCACGATAACCACCGACCCGCCTGCCGGCGAGGCAGGACGACCGCCTGAATCTATTCTGTAAGCCAGACTATTTATTATCGGCCGCATATGGTCGGTGATAGCGGCAGTTATATTAAATTCTGGCGTGGATAGAACCGTGCCCTCCTGGATTATATCGCGGGCATTAATCTCAGTTGCCTGTCTGCGTGTGCGGCGGCTCTGGATGTCTTTGGCGTAAAGTTTCCCGAATAGGACCTGGCAAAATTCCTCCGTGCCTTCAGGCCCGAAGACCTGAAGCGGCGCATCCCGGCCCAAAACCCAAGTCACCAGGGCAAAGTAGCCAAAGTCCGAGTTGTGGTCAAAATGATGATGGGTGAAAAAGACTTGATGCACGTCGGGCGGGCTTATGCCGGCCTCTACCAGCCTCATCGTCGCTCCCCGGCCGCAGTCAAAGAGAAGAAAAGTTCCCCCAACCTCAAGCACCTGCGCCGGGCCCCAGCGCACCAGGTCCGGCCTTACTGCACCGCTGCCCAGTAAAATCAAACGCATATTTGATATCCCCACAAATGATGTAGTTAGAGTTTAGCCAAAGCACAATAATACAATATCTTAATGCCCATGGAAAACTTGTCAAAACCTTTCCCACGCTCTGGCGGCTCATTTCTTCAGCCATCTCCGCATTATTTTTTTGTCTTACTGGCGAGGATAGTATATATTACTTCTGCCGTATGCGAAAGATGGACATTTAAAGACAGGAGGAAAAGATGGCTCAAGCGGTTTCAGGTGTTGAGCGCATAGTAGATTGTCATACACACTTACGGGATATTGCTCACACAGAACATTTTCTTGAGATTATGAAGGCCGCAGGGACGACCCGGATGAGTGTTATGGCCACTATGAGGCCCGAGTCGGGTAGCGGAATCCCGCAGGCACTCTATCTAAAGGCCCTCCATCCGGACAAATTCTATGTGTTCGGCGGCCTCAACCACGCCACTTATCTTTCCCAGGGCAAGGCGCAAGCACCCACCCTCGCCGAGCAGGTGGATATCTTGATGAATCTGGGCTGCGACGGCATAAAAATGATTGAGGGCAAACCCACTTCCCGCAAGAGACTGCCCATTCCTTTTGACTCTGACTACTACGCGGATTACTTCGCCCGAGCCCAGGAGAGAGACTTCCCCATTCTCTGGCATGTGAACGACCCGGAGGAATTCTGGGACCCCCAGAAGATACCCACTTGGGCCAAGGAGCACGGCTGGGGATATGACGAGACTTTTGTCCAGAAAGAAACCCTTTACCGCGAAGTGGAGGAGGTCCTGAACCGCCACCCTGAGCTCAAAATCATCTTCGCCCATTTCTATTTCCTTTCCGCTGATTTGCCCCGTGCCGGCCGTTTCTTTGAAAACCACCCAAACACATATTTTGACCTGGCCCCGGGGATTGAAATGTACTATAACTTTGCCAAAGACCCGGAGGCCTCACGAAATTTCTTCCAAGGGCATCAGGATAGAATCCTCTACGGAACCGACATCATCAGCGACCGCACTATAGAGAAGGCCTCATCCAGGGCGGAAATCGTCAAACGCTTCCTCGAGACCCGCGACACCTTCACCACGCAACCCAAAACGGACCCCCTGCTGGGGAGTCCCGAGGAGGGAATTATACGTGGTATCGCCCTTCCCCACGAAGTCCTGGCCAAAATCTTTTGCCAGAGTTTCGAAGGTCTGGCAGGGCAACACCCCAGGCCGCTAAATATTGAACTCGCTATCAGTGAGTGCGAAAGAATAGCAGGCATCGCCAACCAGATGTCCGATGTCGCCCCTGAAGAGACTCAAGCCGCTATCGCTGCAAAAAAACTTCGGAAAATGTAGCGGATAGAAAATTCTCCTGGGGACAACTCATTTATCTTCTTCAAGCCATCGCTTAAGGGGTTTGACCTGGGGTATTTCAGCCGGCGGCTCTTCATCAACCGGGTAAGGAGAAAGAAGAACGGCCAGGCGCAATTCGCCCACGGCTTCAGGCAGGCGCACCTGAAGTTTCCTGATATTAGGCTGCTGTGCTTGAGGCGGGGGCGGGTCGGCTTTAGTAACTTCAAAATGAGCACCCGCAGGTTCAAGGATTTCTGCCTTCACTCGCCACTCTCCCTGACTGAGTAAGGCCACATTTCCTGCCCGCCTGCCGGCAGGCACGGCAAGTTCAATCTCCGCCGGCGTATGCATTGCCCATACCACCTCCACCGGCTCCAGGATTTCAAGTTCATCTTGCACCAGAACTTGTTTGCGCGAAATTAAAGATAACCCCCGCAGGACACTTTTGGCTTGACCCGCGTAAGCCGAAGAGAGGTCAGCCACTGCCCAGGCTCGGCCAGGCGCTGAATTGAACCCTATGATAGGTGCTTTTGCCCGGGGGTCCTGATTCTCGCCACCCAGGGTTAATGTGTTGTGGCCTCTGGTGCAAAGCCGGTAATAGGTCCAGCGTTTCTCCCGGAAATAACCAGGCAGGTTATAGTTATCCGAGCCCAGGTCCACCGCCCAGCGGTAGCCGCCGGCATCCATAACAAAGGTGCCCAGGTCTAAGTGAGAGTGGTTGACGCGGTTATCGCCGCCCTTAAAGCCGACAAACACGGCCTTAGGGTCCTCCCAGGCGCTCCGGAAAAAGACTACATCTATCCCTCTGAAGAAGCCGTCCAGGGGCAATTTAGAGGCCACCGGACCTTCGCCGTTAGCGTCAAACCAGATAAGGTCCAGGGCTTCCGGACGAGCGAGATGCTGGCGCTGATGCCAGGAGAAGATGGGCTGGTTGAAGGTGCGAGCGAGCCAGAACATTTGCGCTGCCCCGCCGACACGCGCGCCAGCATCGGCGAAGTTAAAACTTAAGCCCGATGGACCGATGAAGTATATGCGAAAATAACCTGTTTTATCAAAGCCTGGCGCATTCTTGAGGCCCTGGTCATCCCCCAGGGCAGATTCCAGCGCAGCGAGAAAATATACATTATATCTCGTGGCGTAGTCCCAATAACCCGGTCCTTCAGCCCAGCCCCCATCAGGGGCGAACTCGGCCATCGGCCTCTGAATAGACTTCACCGCCTCTTTTAATATATATTCCGCAATCTCTGGCTCCTCCTCCGCTACGGCCAGTGCCGCAATCCCGATACCGCCATTGCAGACCTGGTTCCAGTTATGCTTGGCCTTAACCCACCAACCGCTGGTACGGTAGAACTCCATCGCGGGTTTTAGCCCCTTTTCCATCAGGGCCTCGCGGATGGTGTTTTTATCCTCTTCACTCAATTCATTGTAAAGCCAGTCATAGCCAATCCCTAAGGCGTGGGACATCTCTGCGGTATCCAAAAAATGCGAAGGGTTCCAGTCCGGGAAACTGGCCGCGGTGAGCATTTCCTTAATAGCCCGGTCGGCGAAGCGGCTTTCACCAGTCAGCCGGTATACCGTCAAAAGGGTATAGACGCGGTCCAGACAGGCCCGGCTTTGATGCAATAGACGCGGGCCTTTGAGGCGGTGCTCAACCGGCGGCTGCTCTAACATCTGGATAGCGGATTCGTAGAGTTTATCCCGAATTTCTTTGGCTAAAGGCTCCGTCTCTATAAGCCTTCGGATGCGCTCCATATCCGACTCAAGCGTCATAAGCCGAGGATGGCCCGGCCTTAAGGTCTCAAGCATAAGAAAGTCTCCTTCTTCCAATTCCTCCTCTGTGGTGACCTCTGCCCCTCCCAAAAGAAACATTAAAAGAAAAGCAACGAAAACATTTAATCCTTGCTTAACCATTTCGCCCTCCCGCCCGCTCGTCATTCGTCATTCGTCATTGGTTATTCGAATGACGAGTTCCGAGTGACAACCTTTTCCGTGCTTTGGTGATTAGTCTTTTTTGGTGCTTTCGTTCTTTCCCTGGTCGCCTTCGGCGACCGCGCTTCAGTGATTAGGTCTTTTTTCGTGCGATTCGTTTATTTCGTGTCATTCGTCTTGTATTTCATCAGCGTTCATCTGCGTATATCTGCGGTTCAATCTTTTCTTCCCTGCAAGACTTCCTGAAAGCGTTCGTATCTTTTCCTCCAATAATTGGCATCGGACGGCTCATATTGCACCAGAGCGAAACTTTCTCTTACCACCTCTCGCCCCTGGGCAAGCGAGCGGAGGCGACCTGCGGCCATCGCCTGGGTAAGAAGATTACCTACAGCCGTGGCTTCAGCCGGACCGGCCACCAGAACCCGATTCGTGGCCGAAGCCGTCATCCTACAAAAATGCGCATTCTTGCTGCCGCCGCCCACCAGATGAATGACTTGCGGCTCCTCACCGACAAGTCCTGCAATCTTCTCCAACACTACCCGCGTCTTGAGCGCCAGACTCTCAAAGATGCACCGCGCGGTCTGGCCCACACCCTCGGGAGCCCTTTGGCCGGTTTTCTGGCAAAGAAGCCTTATCGCTTCGGTCATATCCTCCGGTGAGAGAAAAGATGGACGGTCCGGGTCAATAAGCGATCCATCTGGCGGCGCACTTTCTGCGGCCTCACAAACTTGCTGAATACTGAGGGCTTTACCACGCCTTTCCCACATCCGCATACACTCCTGGATGAGCCAGAGCCCGTTTATGTTGGTAAGCAAGCGGTAGGTTCCCTCAAGGCCGCCTTCGTTGGTGATACCTGCCTGGCGCGCTTCATCCGTAAGCAGGGGAGTTTTCAATTCCACTCCCACCAGTATCCAGGTGCCGCAACTCACATAGGCCCAGGAAGTATCTGGTTTGGCTGGTACAGCCGCCACCGCGGCTGCGGTGTCGTGTGCGGCAGGAAGAACCACTTCAATCTCACGGGCCGGCTTTCCAGGGCTTTTGTAGGTACCTACTTTCGTGCCGGGGGAGACAATCTCGGGTAGAAGTTCGCGCCTCAACCCCATACGGGAGACAATTTCCTCCGACCAGCTGCGCCTGCGGGCATCAAGCATCTGGGTGGTGCTGGCGATGGTGTATTCGGAGAACCCTGCCTGCCGGCAGGCAGGCATACTGGCCGCAAGCCGAAATGCAAAAGCATCCGGCATCAGCAAGATTTTATGAGCCTGCCTTAAGCGGTCGCTACCTGAGAAGATATCCGCAGCCAACTGATAGACCGTATTTATAGGCATAAACTGAATGCCGGTTATGGCGTAAATCTCCTCGGGGGACATCACCTCGCGGAAGAACCGCTCCATCACCCCCTCGGTGCGCCGGTCGCGGTAGGCGATAGGCTCATCCACCAGCGAGCCATCCTCCGCCATCAGCACATAGTCCACTCCCCAGGTATCTACGCCCACTGACGCCGGCCGAAACCCTAACTTCCAGCACTTCTCAATTGACTTAACTACCTCTTTGGAGAGCCCATCAAAATCCCAGCGGAAAACGCACTCGCGCTCCACGCAGGAATTGGCAAAACGGTGCACCTCTCGCAAGGTGAGTTTACCGTGCGGGGAAAGCCGCCCCAGCACTGCCCGTCCATTTGAGGCGCCGATATCTACCGCCAGTGCCAGAAAATCTGCCTGCAATTCCTTTCGCTCCAGAAAAATTCCGTCATTCGTCATCAGCTCCTCGGAACCCTGAAGGGCTCCCTCGGAGTCCTGAACGGGTCACTCGTCATCCGGATTGCGAGTGACGGATTCCAAGTGACGAGTGACGAATTTACCACGGCCTTCCGTCTTTGCGACAGCCACAGAGGGTTACAGTCATCCCTAAGCCCTGCGCCATTGCGGCCTTAACCAGAAGTGCGGTGTGTGCCGAGTTGGCGTCGGTGGCGTAAACTACCTGGATGTGGTTGCTCTTGTGCCTGGCCATCATCTGGTCACGCGAGACGCCGTAGGTTACCGCATGCATAATGGGCCACTGGGGCGTGGTGGACTGCCAGCGGCGCTGGGTCTCTTGCAGAGGTAGTCTAACCACTTTGGCCCTACCCAGGTCCATATTGAGTTTGTTTTTCTCAATATAGATGCGGCTCCACACAATCTCGCCGGGCCTGGAGATACCCTTAAGCGTCCCTCCGCCCAGGCGGAAATACATCGGCGGCTGACGCTCGCTCACCGCACCCTTGTACCCACCTATAAAATGCGCTGGCGGCGCCCCACCGCTTATCTCAAAGACCCAAACATACTCGTCAGTCGTGCCCGAGCGGTCCCAGTCACCCCAGCGCAAATCATGCAGCGTATTCTCCACCGGTTGTCCGAGGGCCTTGTGAACGCGATAAGTAATAAGGCCGTCCAGCCCGGCACACTCGTCAACCTCATTGAAATGCGGCAGAGGCCTTCCCCGGTAGAGTATGCGCTTGCTGTCGCCACTTCTAACCGGCGGACGATGAGAGTTATTGAGAAGGCCTTCCACCAAGTCGCTCGCCGGCAGAAGGTCCTTTAGTCCCTGCTGATACTGGATGCCGATTGTATCGCAGCCAAACTCATCCGCCATACGCAGCGCCGCAATATACATCTTGCACTGCGTTAGCACCTGGTCGAGAGTAAGGTCGGTCTTTTCATTTGGGCCGAGTTTGAAGGTCATACCCCGCCCCTTAAGCCACCCGTACACCTGCCGGGCTTCGGAGTCCCTAACCTGAGTGGTGGCGTAGTAAAGTGAGGACTGACTCAAGCGTTCCTTATAGACGCCGGTAGTCCCGAGGATGTGGTCGGGGATGATAGCGTTAAACATCCCCATACATCCCTCGTCAAAGACGCCCATAATAGCCTTCTCGCGTTGCAGTTGGGCGCCGAGGGCCTGACCGAGTCTCCGCTGGCTCGCCGGAACCTTCACTTCATCTAAAGGGGTGATGTGGTCAAGTCTATGGGTGAGGTGGCCTCTCTTCAGCCACTGAGCGAGTTTTTTCACGGATGCTTGGTCAGTAAAATCCTCGCTCCAGAGCATAGAATATTTCACACCGGCTTTGGTGAGCGACCCGCTCAAATTGAGCATCCCCACCAGACCCGGCCACTCGCCCGACCAGTTGGCCGCAAGCAAGATGGGGCCCCGGTGCGCGAGCAATCCGGCCAGGATGTGCTGAGTGTACTGCCATACCGCTTCGGCCACCATGAGCCACGCCTCCGGGTCAATCTCCCGAAAGACGCGCATACCTTCTTTTTGCGAGGAGATAAATCCGTGCCTTTCTCTCGGCTTATAGGGATGAGCGCGGATAAGTTCAAAGCCAGAGATCCGCAGGCCACGGACAAGTTCCCTCTCAAGCGCCTTCTGCGCCGGCCAGCCTTCCTGATTGGCAGCGAGACGCAAGTCTCCACTGGCCACCAGGAGCACCTGGTCAGACTTGACCTTCTTCGGCCTGGGAAGCACAGAGATTTTATATTTAGACATATTAGTACCTCCGTCGCTCGTCATTCGTCATCCGTCATTGGTCATTCGAATGACGAGTGACGAGTTACGAATGACCAATTCCGAGTTATCAATTCAAGACAGCCCGTCAGCCAGACAGCCTGAATGGCTGACTGGCTATATGCCTGGCTTAGTAATTAAACTTTAGATAACCGATATGTAATCCCTTGTCAAGGGTTCATCCTGACCCGTACGGGGAAGGGTTATGGTGCTTCGCATCCTGCCTGCCCGGCCAGGGAGGATGCTTCCTTCGACCCTGCAGGGTCTCGGGACGAGAACCCTGAAGGGCAGCATCCGAAGGGCAGCTAAAAAGCGGCGCTACCTGGCCATCTCTATCTGGTTGCTCAAAGACAGGCTGCGAAATTCCCTTTACAGTTGAAGCGCATTGTGGTAGAATTTTGGTTTCCTGATCGAAGGGTGAAAGAAGTAGGGACAATCAAAACTGCAAGTTCCGGCGCGGCCCAAACGCCGAAAGGGAATAGTTATGACCAAGTTGCTGAGAAGCAAAACAACTCTTGTCAAGTCTCTCTGTGCGTCGGCCCTGCTGCTTGTGGCAGGATTCCCGGCGCTCATTTCCACAAGTTCTTGCGCTTTTCAGGAGGCCGCCAGTGAAGCAAAACAAAGTAGCGCCGCTACGGAACTTGTCCTCGCTTATCCCCCTGTCCTGGTGGCTACCGACGCCTCGCAAGATTTTCTGAAACCCCCTGCAGGCGCTAACATTAAAGAGGGCGTCCAGATTGCGAAGACCCCTCCCACTGTGGATTTTATGTATTATCCGGGCCAGGACCATCCGGGAAATCCCTGGTCAGCCTGGGGTGACGGTTGCACCTTTGGGGACAAATACTACTCGGCTATCGGCGACCACCTGAGCCCCCGGGGAACCGCCCTGGTATTTGAGTATGATTCGGCCACCAAAGCCCTTCGTCTCCTGGTGGACATTCGGAAATTCCTTGAATCTTCTGGAGCAATTCCCGAAGGAATGAATTACATTCCGGCCAAGGTGCACAGCCGGATTGATATGGGAAGCGACGGCTGGCTTTATTACTCCACCCACCGCGGCTCTCCGGAAACTACCAACGATGAGTACGGCTACCAGGGCGATTGGGTTTTCCGCACCAACCCCGAAAGCGGCAAGACCGAGATTGTGGTGGCCTATCCGGTTCCTAAACACACCCTTCCCGCCAGTGTTCTCGACCAGGAACGCCTCATCTTTTACGGCAGTACTATGCACGGCTCGGATGCCCCGGCAAAGGGCGTTCACTTCTTCGCCTACGATGTGAAGAATAAGCGGCTACTCCTGTCAGCACCCGACGGGTTCAGCCGATATGCTATTCTTTCTCAGTCCACCGGACGGGTATTCTGGGACGGCAAGATGTATGACCCGGCAACCAACAAAATCACGCCCAGCACCGCCCCGGATGTGAGGTCGGCCACCCGGGAAACGAAAGAGGGGGTGGTTTACGGCACTACAGGGCAAAGCGCTGCTATCTGGGCCTTCAATGTAAAAACCGGTGAACTCGCTCAACTGGGCGATGGTGCGGTGGCAGATTCCACTTATATCACCACAATGGACATTGACCCCTCTGGCCGATATCTCTACTACATCCCCGGCGCTCACGGCCCCGCCTCCCGTGACGGAACTCCGGTGGTCCAGTTCGATGTCAAAACGCGCACCAGAAAGGTCATCGCCTTTCTGGCCCCCTTCTATACCAAGAAATACGGCTACACGCCGGACGGCACCTTCGGCGCGGCACTTTCTCCTGAGGGAGACAAACTCTACATTACCTGGAACGGCAAAAGAGACCCCGAGACACGGAAATGGGATACCTGCGCTATGACGGTTATTCACATACCGGCCTCCGAACGCCCTTCGGATGCTGAGCATCCTCAGGATGCGAAGCGCAGGCCGTAGAAAAGCAATGGTGGTCGCACGAATGACATTTTGGAGGAGCCGAGAGAATGAGGTGGACATTACCGTCACTGGCTATAGGCCTACTATGGAGCTCTCTCATGGCACTTGCGGCAGAAGATAAAACAAACATCTTTGATGGCAAACCAACGATTATCGTGGTCAACGGATATTCCACTTCTTTTCGTTGGCCGGCCATACTCCAGCGCAAACTTGACCGGTACTGCGACGGGAAGCGACTGATAGAGGTGAGGTCGGCCACCAAAGGCGGGACACCCATCGCCAAATGGATTGATGTGCAAACGGGCCAGCCCAGAGAACCCTGGAGCATCGTCAGGCAAGCGCTGAAGCCTGCGGATGAGACCACGCCGGTAATTGTGCTGGCCCAACAGTCGCTCCAGTGGGTATATGGCGAGCGCACTGAAGGCATTCGCAGCCAGGATGACCAGGAGCGCATCCAGCAGGGCCGAGACGCCCTGGAAAAATACGCCCGACTTCTGCTCGGCGATGGGGCTGATCTCGTCTTCATCGCTATGCACATCTATAAGCACCCGATGGAGCCGGAAATCGGTAACGAACGCTATGCACTGGAGGAACTCTTGAGGCGCAAAATCCCCGGCGTGGCGCCTGGACCGGATGTCTGGACCCCTACCAAGAGACTTTATCCTCAAGTCTTTGCCCGGGACCTGGTTCACCCCAACTCCATCG
>Ga0111219_1047_pt1 | contig 11987 bp, 8 predicted proteins | sample DeeMarSWOR152_54_FD_80368 | JGI IMG/M metagenome (GOLD analysis project Ga0111219, IMG submission 80368) | Planctomycetes bacterium DG_23
GTATTTGGCAGTGAGTTTTCTGGAGCCGAGGACCGGGCTTCTCTGGGCGGTGCTGGGCGCGGTGGGTAGTGGCGTCGCCGTCTATTTTCTTATCTCTTATCTCACTCGTAGCGAGGAACTCAAGGCCCTTCTGGAAATCTTCCGCCGCCGCGTGGGCCGGTGATTGAGAAGGGAGCAAAGCAGTGCCCTTTCGCAGTTGTATGTGCCTATCTCAATTTTTTCCCGTGGCCGGAGGGGCCGAACGGCAGGCCCACATTCTGGCCAAATATCTCATCCAGAAGGGCCATCAGGTCTTCGTCCTCACCCAGAGAAAGACGGGGCATCAGCCGAAAGAAGTGCTGGAGGGCGTGCCGGTAGAGCGGGTCATAAGAACCATTGACAAGGGGCCGCTTTTCGGCATAAGTTTCCTCCTTTCTCTAATCTCGCTCCTTATCAGGAAACGCCGCCGATACGATATTATTCACCTGCATCAGGCGTATCTTTCGGCCTTTGCCGCAGGGCTTCTTTCTGGTCTTCTCAAGAAAAAGGTAGTGGTTAAGGTTGCCTGCGGAGGAGAGTACGGGGATATGCGGCGGCTGGAAGGGACGAAACTTTCCTGGCTATTCTTCGCCGGGATAAAAAGAGCGGACAGGTTCGTGGCCATAAGTGACCAGATAAGAGAGGAACTTTTATCATATGGTTTTGCGCAAGAGAAAATCGTGCGCATTCCCAATGGAGTTGACCTGACCAGATTTCATCCGGGCACCTCTCGCATTAAGGATTTATTCGCAGGGCGGAGCATAGTGCTCTTCGTGGGGCGCTTAGATGAACAGAAGGGAGTTGAATTTTTGCTTCGCGCCTGGCGTAGAGTGAAAGAGGAGGATAAGAGGGGCCCCGTTTTGCTGCTCCTGGGCCAGGGGCAAAAGGCTCGAGAACTTAATGCGCTCACCTCGAGCCTCGACCTGGGGGAGTCTGTCCGTTTCTTGGGCCGGGTGGAAAATGTGGAGGATTATCTCAGGGCAGCGGAAGTCTTCGTCCTGCCCAGTCTGGCTGAGGGTATGCCCAATGTGCTCCTGGAGGCTATGGCCACAGGTGTGGCCATCGTAGCTTCCTCCATCGGCGGGATAACTGATTTGGTGCAAGATGGGGAAAGTGCAGAATTGGTCCCGCCCAGGGATGAGGAGAAACTCGCCGCGGCCATCTCAAAACTCCTCCACGACAAAGCCTCCAGTAAGCGTTTAGGCAAGGCGGCTCTGGAAAGGGCGCGAAGAGATTATTCCATTGAGGCCGTGGGCCGAAAATACGAAGACCTTTATGGACAACTTTTAGCATAAGGAACGAGACTTGGCGGATAAGTTTCAACTTGCTGAACTCTGGAAGTTTTCGGCGGAAGGTGAAATTACTCTTCTGGCCATTTCCGCCGCCCGGGAAGTGGTGGTTGTGGATGACCGGAGGCGCTTCTATTTTCTGGGCCCCGAGGGGGATGTGCACTGGAAGAAGATGCTGAAGACTAAGCCCTTGGCAGTGGCGATGGCGGACGACGCCTCATCCATAGGGCAACTTTGCCAGGCAGGCGTGCTGGAAAACTATGGCCCGGGAGGTGAACCTATCTGGCAAGTGGAACTTCCCGATGATGCTATTTCTCTGGATATGGAGCCTCGCGGCCGCTCCTTTGTAGTGGGAACGAAAAAGGGTGAAATAATCTTCCTCAATTCCGCAGGTCAAGAGGTAGGCAGGACCAAGGCGGCCCACGAGGTGTATTTTTTGACCCTTGCGCCGGAGATTTCCACACTGCTTGCGGCCAGCCGCTTCGCACAGGTCAGTTATTTTGACCCGGGAGGGGATTTTCTCTGGGAAGTTTCTTTAAGATGCAATCTACAGGATGTGGCCGTAAGTGGCTCGGGCGATTTCATACTTCTGGCCGCGCTGGCCCGGCATATCTTCGCCTATAATGGCCAGGGCGAGGCTCTGGGAACTTACAGAGTGGGCGGCTGGGCTTCCCGGGTTGAGACTGATAGACGAGGCCGTTTTATCTTCGCCGCTAACACCGAGGACGATATCGTGGTTCTCTCGCGCACAGGCGAGGTGCATTTTCACTATCGTTTGAGAGAAAAGATAACCTCTTTGGCGGCCTCTCCCTCCGGGCATTATCTGGCAGTGGGGACTCACAGCGGAGAATGTATTCTTCTTCAACTTCCAGAGACTGAAGAAAAAGCAGCAGGGTTTGTGGAATTTTCCAAAGCGGAAAGAAAGGCTCGACCCCATAGCGAGGAACTCTGGAGCCGCCGCGTCTTCTCTCCGCTTTCCACACTGCGCTTCGGCGAACTGGTCATATCTGCCCAGGGCGATTATGTGGCTTTGATTGATTCTTCAGGCCGCTTTCATCTTTTTGATGCAAATGGCATAGTGCTCCTCGATGATGTGCCCATACGGGGGTCTTTTCCCCATCTGGAAATAGCCCAGGGTTCGGTGCTTTTGGCCAGAAGTGATAACTTTCTTTTGCTTTTAGGAATAAAAGACCTCTCTCAGGAGTTTATTGATTTTGAGCGGGTCAGGATTGCTCATTCGGCAATATCTCCAGAGGGTGCTTTTTTTGTCTTGTGTGATGATGTGGGAAGGCTGCTATTCTATAACCGAGAGTGTCAGCGACTCTGGGAAAGGCGTGTTTCGGGCGAAGTGGGCGGCCTGGCTGTTAGTGCTTCTGGAAAAGTCCTGGCGGTGGTTTTGGAGCCTTCGGATGCTGCCCTTCAGGGCTCTCGTCCCGAGACCCCTCAGGGTCGAGGGGAGCGGGAAGGACGCATAACGGGTTTGGACACCAAAGGCAAGGAGATTTTTTCTCAGAAATTTACCAAAGAAGGCAGCGTCTGGCTTTTCGCCCTTTCTCTGGGGGCAGAGGGGTCATTTTTCCTCCTGGCCACTGAGGCGGGCAAGGTCTTTGCTTTTGACCTTGAAGGCCAACTTGTCTGGAAGAAGGATTTCAAGACAACTCTTTCCGGGGCCTACATTGTTGGGAAACCTCGCCGTTCGGAGAGGCTGGCCTTGCGCACGGCTGAGGAAGGACATTTTGTGTTGGACGGCCAGGGAAATCTGCTGGAGAAAAGGACGGCAAAAAAGGGCAAAAGTCTCCTCCTCCATAATGCCAAAGGCCCGGGACTTCTTGAGGCGGCCTGGTGGGATGGGGTACTTTCGCTTTATGGTCCAGATGAGGAAATCCTTTGGCGGCGGCAGTTCAAAGAGGAAATCTATGAGGTGGCGGCAAGCGGTGATGGGCGCTTCCTGGCAGTTCTTGTAGGCGATGGTCTTCGCTATTTTCTGACCCTAAAAACAGCAGATGATACTTCAAGGCCCAGATTTCTGGAATTTCCTTAATACGCGCAGGCCTTCTCTTTTACCATCCCCCGGCCGGGCCAACCACAGAAAAATCTTGCCAAACTGAAGCGATGATGAGAATGTTTATGAGGATCGATAATCCCGCCAAACCGTAAAGGAAAAGTCTGAAAAGGCGTCTCGCCGGAACATAAGAGAAAAGTCCTATCACCAGAGCCGGCACCAGAAGCATCAAATGCTTGGTCTGTCGCCAATCAACTACGGTGAAAAAGAAAGCACCCAGAAGAAACCATAAGGCCAAAGCCGGCTTTCTGTTTTCAGCCTTTCGCAACTCCTTCAGAGCAAGAATGAGCACAATAGCCCCCAGAAACAAAATCGGCTGGCCCAAGGGATACCAAAAAAATCCTTTCCACAGTTTCCAGGCGGCAGGGTAGCCGGTATAGCCCAAATCGGCTCTGTGGACGATGCGGTTTATGAGATGATACTGGAAGTGCTCTTGGATGAATACATCCGGCTTAAGTATGAGGCCGTAGGCCCAGAAAAGAAAAGTGCCAGCGAGAAAGCCAATGAAAGCCGGATGTAGCGCTGCGGCCTTGAGCACCCTCAGAATCTTCTCCTTGCCGAGCCGCGCGGAGAATTCTCTCATACCGATGGCCATTGGCAGGATAACGGCTTTGTGATTGGCCAGCCCCAGAAAGAGCGCGGCGAGAAGTGTTGCGTATACACCGCCCGCCGCTTGGCGCTTGTCAACCGAAGGTGAAGGCTCAATATAAAGATAGGCCAGAAGAAAAAGGCCGAAGTTGGTTATGGCCATATAGCCGCCGTAGGAAGAGCGAATGAATATTTCCGGAAAAGTGAAGTAAAGAAGAAGGCCCAGGACGGCCAGAAATCGTGAATGCGTTAACTTCTCAATAAAACAAAATAGGATGAATGCAGTCAGACAAGAGAAAAATATATTGGGCATACGGGTGGGGAGGACGAACGGCGTCTTTTTGAACCTGGGCACGGCCTCATCCTCGACAAAGGAAGAGATAGCCCAGAAGCGTAACTCCTGAACATTGAGTGAATTCTGGCCCTTAATTAAGGGTTTCCTTGGACAAAATCGAGGGATGTCGAAATGAGGTATGAATATCATTGATACTGCATCCGGTGCACCTTCATCTAAGATTATTTTTTCGTTATGGGTCGTCTTAACTTTTCTTTTAATCTCTTGTCCATCCTGGGTGATAAACGATATTTCCGTTCCCTCAAGCAGCTTTGTGTTTAAGATTTTTTCTCCCAGAGACGCATCTTCTTCATACCAGCGCAGTTCATTCAACACATCCCAGAAGAGGATGGTGTGGGCGTTATAGAAGTGGAGGAGTAAGGGGTGGGCGAAGAAATGGGTTGTGCCCCGGTCGGTGAGGTGAAGGGGCTTAAGACGATTAAGAAGTGCCCAGGCCGTGCCCTGGGTTTCCATATCGTGGTCTTCAAGGGGAGGGACAAGCCGCGTTGCTCCGAGATAGATAAGTATGTAAGTGAGCAGAGCGATGCAGAGAGCGAGTCGCCCCGGCCTTATGGCGTCAGCACCTCTCTGGGGCGATTTTACGAAAACAAGGCCCAGATTGGTAATCACGGCCAGATAAATAAAATGGCTTGTAGAAGAGATTTCAACTCCGAGAAGAAAGTGCCCCACGACCCCGACCAGAAGAATAATAGTAGAGGCAATAATCATAAAGATTATCTCCTCCACCGGGTCGCGGATTTTTCTTCGCCGCCAAATCCCTCTCCAGGCTGCTCCGGGCACCACAAAGACCATCAGGTTAATGATGATGCTCAGGATGAAGCCACCTAAAGGCAGGAAGAAATGCAGAAGATAAACGAGAAGAACCAGGTTCAAACCAAAAGCCAATTTTTTCTTTTCGCCGAGCATAGACTTATGGAAATCCCCTGCGTAACGCCGAGGCAGCGGCTACTGCATAGAAAACCACCGCCAATACCACCACGCCCCGAAAGCCCAGGGAAATGGCCAGCATTATAGCCAGCACCGCAGCGAGCACTGAGGCAAAGCCGTTTATGCCCCAGGCCCAGGGAACAAGCCCTGGTTCAGTGGCAGAAAGCCGGCTCAGGTTTGCCGGAAAAGGCATACCCATAAAAAAGGCCAGGGGCGAAATGGCCGCCAGAGAAATCACTATCTTAACGATACCGCTTTGGCCCAAAAAAGAATGAAATACTATTTTCAAGAGCCACCACTCACATAGAGCAATGGCGACAATCGCAACCACGGCCACCAACACCGCACCGGGCCTTTTCCTTTCCAGACGACTGCTTATGAAACTGCCCAGACCGGAGAAGATTAGGAAACCCGCCACCACTACGGCTATGGCATAGGTGGGATGACCCAGAAAGATGATGAATTTCTGTATATAGGCCATCTCTATAAACATAAATCCCAGACCTATGGAAAGGAAGTAAAAAAGCGTGCGCCATTTCGTTCCGGCAACTGCCTTTCCTTTGGGCAAGAAGAAAAGGGGCAGGATGATAAGCACGCCACTGACCAGGGCGGCCTGAAGCAAAGTACCCACCAGGATTAAGTAGCCCCAATCGGCTAAGGTCATCCCGGCCCTTCCCAGGTCCGCCAGTTGGGGGAGGACCCTCCATTTGAAAAAGTGGAAGAAATAGGGTCGGTCGTCGGTGGCCGGGCGAATATAGAATGCATAGCGGCGATAGAAATCTTCCCTCTCAGGGGAAAGTATCTTTATGGCGGCGTTATAGAGCAAAGGTTCGGGAAGTTTATGGTAGATGTTGGCCTCAGCCGGAGGCATTCCAAAGTAATAGCACAAGTCAAAAGAGCGGGAGGCGCAAAATATTTTGGCTTTCTCAATATCCTGGGAGGTAAAAGGGGAGGCCTTAATGAGCAAGGTTGCCGTCTTCATTCCCCGGATGAGGAGAAGATGGCGCCCCGGGACTTGCACGCCAGAGGCCTCCAAGGCCTCCACCGCGGTGGCGAAGAGTTTGATGCTGTCTCTTATAGGTTGCTTATACCAGCGGGTGATGGAAAGGATACCGCCCGGGTTAAGGTGCCAGAGATAAGTCTCGAAGGCCTCGCGGGTATAGAGGAAACTTTCGGCAAGGGAATAGACCCCGGCGCTTGCCGCGCCAAAGGAATCCATCAACGAAATCTGAATGAGGTCATATTTTCTTTGGCTCTTTTCCATAAAGGAGCGGGCCTCGGCCACATTGACCTTTACCTCAAGTCCTGAGTATAGCCTGCCGGAAAACTCGCCGAAGCGTTCATTTACTAAATCTATCACCTCGCTATCGATTTCCACGGCTTCAACCGCACGGGGCCGATGATAAAGGGCCGAAAGTACATCTAACCCGCCTCCAGCCCCCAGCACTATGGTCTCGGGCCTTTCCAGAAGATGATAGGCCAGAGAAGAGGTGAAATAATCCAGAAATTCCAATCCCCGCCAGTCGCCGTGAAATTCGGTGATGGCGCTGAAGGAATCCCCGTCCTGTATCAGGGCCAGTTGCTGCGGCGCAGGATATTTTTCAGTATAGGCCAGACTCAAGCCCGGCTTTCTTCTTATAGCCGGGGATTGCACCACATCTATCTGGCCCAGGGGCGAGAAGCGGCTTTCCAGAACTTCACTCTCGGGAAAATCCCTGAGGTAACTCAGCCACTTATATTCGGAAGGCTTGAATTCTATCTCTTCGCCGAGGAAAAGCACTCCCATAATCAAGGCGGCCACTAAAGCCGCCCCAAAAATCTCCTTGCCGAGGGAAAAGGCGAAGACCAAAGCGCCAAACAAGGCTAAAAGGCTTAAAGAGCGCAGGATATCCAGTGGAAACAAAAAATGCATAATCCCCACGGCAAAAAGAGCGCCCGCTCCGGAGCCCACTAAATTCGCGGCATAAATCAAATTTATCCTGCGTGGAGCCATCATAAAAGAAATGCCTATGCATAAAGCCCCGAAAAAAAAGGGCAGCGTAAGCACCACATACTGGCCCAGAAGGAGCAGGAACTCCCCGGGATACCAGACGATGCGCATAGCCTCAAAGGGGATTTTCTGGGATAGCCAGGTGGCCAAAAAGAGGCTGAGCGCACAGGCAAAAGATGAAGCCAGGAAGAAATATTTAGCCCTTTTTTTCACCCATCTTTGCGTAAGGGCGAGAAAACTGCCGCTGGCGCCGAAGCCCAGAAGAGCAAGGCTTATTATCATATAGCCGAAATGATGCCAGGAAGTATAAGCAAAGATGCGCGTTAACAGGACTTCAAAGGCAAGGATGGAAAGGGAGATGAAGAATACCGCTATGAAGAGGTGTGCCAATAGCGCCTCCACAGACTTTTGATGTCAGACCTCTGACATTCAATGTCTGCCTGTCAAGGGGACGAAGCGAACCGGGAATAAGTGTTGAGTGGACACACGGCCTTCTTCGTCTTTTTTGGCCAGGACCAAATCTTGCACGGTGAAAGGATTTCCTACCGGTATAACCAGTCTGCCTCCGGGCCCCAGTTGCTCAATCAGGGGAGGGGGGATATGGTCCACCGCGGCAGTGACGATGATGATGTCAAAAGGGGCGTGTTCCTCCCAGCCGTAATAACCATCAGCCACCTTGACCTCTATATTCTCATATTTCATTTTCTTCAGCCGCTCTTTGGCTGAATCTCCCAGTTCTTTGATAATCTCTATGGTTTTCACTTCTTTTATGATTTCCGCCAGGATAGCGGCCTGATAGCCGGAGCCGGTGCCCACCTCCAGAGCCTTCATTTTCTCGTTTGGCTGTAGAAGTTCGGTCATTACGGCCACCATATAAGGTTGAGAGATGGTCTGGCCGTGTCCGATATCCAGAGGCCGGTCCTCGTAAGCATAAGGGATTTCGCGTCTGGGCACGAATTGGTGGCGGGGGACTTTGCGCATAGCGGCGAGCACTTTCTCGTCCTTGACTCCGTTTCGGATAATCTGCTCTTCTACCATTTGTTCGCGGGCCCTGGTGAAGGAGTCGGTTTGCTGGTTCGTTATATTCTCGGATTCGTCACTTTCCGCCTCTTCAGCATTTTCTCTGCCGCAAGCCAGGAGGAGGAAAATCAAAACGGCAAAGGAAAAACTCCATTTTTTTCCCATATTCCCAGTTCTCCTCAACGGTCGACGGCCCTTCGGACCCCGAAGGGGCCCTCAGGGTCCCGAGGGGCGGACGGCTGACCGTCGGCGCTTTTAACATAAAGCGTTTGCGTGGGGAAGGCGAATTCTATTTCCGCTTCCTCGAACCTGCGCATTATTTCCAGATTTATCTTCTCTCTTGCTTCCAAGAAAAGTTTATAGTCCAGATGCTTAACCCAGAAGATGCATAATATCTCCAGGTAGTAGTCAGCAAATTTATTAAAATACACTAAAAAATCCTCTTCCGTGTCAGGACTTTTTCTTATCACATCACGAATTATCTCCAACGCTTTAGTCATTTTTTCGTAGCCGCAGTCATAAGTAACGCTGATGGAATCCACCGAGCGCCGATTGGGCCGCCGGGCGATGTTATCTACCAGGGACTTGGCCATCTGACTATTGGGTATGGTCACCAGGGTGCCTTCCAGGGTGCGGATTTTGGTGGAACGAAACCCTATCTCCTCCACCGGACCGTCAAACCCTTCCACCATTACCCGTTCACCCACCTGGAATGGACGGTCTAAGAAGATGGCGATAGAGCCAAAGAAGTTGGAAAGTGTTTCCTGCGCCGCCAGGGCTAACGCCAAACCTCCCAGGCCCAGTCCCGTGAGCAGCCCGGCCACGCTGTAGCCCATATTCTGGATTATAAGTAAGCCAGCCACCACCACTATGAAGATTTTGGCCGATTTGCGCAGCACCGGGAATATCTGGTCATCAAGGTGCGACTCGGTCCTGGCTACTAAGGGCCTGAAATATTCTTCCAAAGCATCTACCACTTTAGTCAAAAAGTAAGCGGCATTTAGGGCGAGTGCTACCTTCAGCGCATGCCTCAGCAGACTGTTTGCCTTAGGGCCTATGTCTAATACATACCCGGCCAGGAATAGCCCCAGGATAACTGCCAGAATACTCAGAGGACGGCGGAGGGCCTTAATGGTTAGTTCGTCAAAACGAAAGCGTGTCTTGGCGGCAAATTGTTGCAGTCTTCTGAGTATGATGCCATCCAGAACCCGTCGCATAAAAAGGGCCGCAAATATCAGGAGAAGTGAAATCCCATAGCGCCACAGGGCAATCTCCCAAAAAGACTTTTGCATAATTTCTTTAAACTGGTCCATTTTCCACTCCTTCTCAAATTCCTTCTTAAACCATTTCAATTGTGTTTATACTATCCTGAAATAAAAGACAGGTCAAGGACTTTCATTTCTTGGTCGGGGGCAGACTGCAATCTCGTCAAAAATGGCCGGGTATGAGATTTTTGCATTTAGGGCATTTTCCATTTTCAAGTAAGATTTGCGTAGCGCTAAGACCAGAGCGCTTTATCAAAAGCGTTTCGCACTTCGGACAGTAAGTGTTCTCTCCCGGATGCCCGGCCACATTTCCCAGATATACAAACTTCAAGCCCGCACCAAGACCTATTTGTCTGGCCTTTTCCAGCGTGCGCACCGGCGTTGGTTCCAGAGAAGCCAGGTCAAGATGTGGAAAAAAGCGGGTGATATGCCAGGGGGTCTCGAGCCCTAAATCCCGGACAATCCAGTCAGCGATACCCCTCAGTTCGGTTTCGCTGTCATTGAAAGTAGGCGTAACATTAGTCACAATCTCCACCCACATACCCCAATTCTCTTTTGCCCGCCGGGTGACTTTCAGGATGCCTTCAAAATCATCCAAATTGGCGAACTTGCGGTAGGTCTCCTCTGAAAAGCCTTTAATATCCACACGAAAGGCATCCAAATAGGGGCCTATTCTATCCAGCGCCTCGGGTGTGATGCTGCCGTTGGTTACATAATTAGTCAAAAGGCCTTCCTGGTGAGCGAGTTTGGCAGATTCAAGAGTATATTCAAACCATAAGGTAGGCTCGTTATAGGTCCAGGAAATGCCTTTACATCCGGAATTTTTGGCCATTCGCACCGCCTCTTCCGGCGAGAGGAACTCTGTCCCTGTGGCCTTTTCATCTATTTTGCGATGAGCAATCTCCCAATTCTGGCAACCCGGGCAGCGAAAATTGCACCCCAGGCTCCCCAGAGAAAGCCAGCGACTTGCCGGATAGAAGTGATAGAGAGGCTTTTTCTCAATAGGGGAAATGGCGAGCGTGGCCACGCGGCCGTAGGTCAAAGAATAAAGCCGGCCATCTTTGTTAAACCTTGTCCAACAATACCCGCGCTTTCCTTCAGAGATCATACACCGCCTCTGACAGATGGCGCAGCGCACCGCACCGTCCTTTTCCTTGGTATAAAATAGCGCCTCTTTCATATCACTTACGCCTTTTGGGCCTCCAGGTTCTTTTTTCATCAATGATATGGATGACATCAAACTTGAGTTTTTCAAGTTCACGAGCGATACTGAGGCGGTGGCATTTCCAGGGAAACCGCTCCGCACAGACTATTGCACCATTTCGCCCTGTGGAGACTTCCTTGAGCGCAGCAAGCGCTTTCTGAAACTCCTCGCTTTGAGTATAGGCCTCATAACCGCCCGAACGGTATCCGCCGAATTCTTTGCCCATATAAAGATACTGGATGCTTTCGCCACTGAGAAGGGTTTCCAAATTTTCCTTTTTGAACCATTCGAACCTGCTGGTGGGAAAACGCCTGACATCAATAATTAAGTCTATTCCAAAAGATTTGAGGAGCGAGATGAATTCCTCGAAAGTTCGTGTGCTTGTGCCCAGGGTATAGATTTTTCTTTTGCCAGGCTGCACTAATATTTCTTCCCCATCATTTGCTCAAATCTTAAAGCGTCTTCCGCCATATTCGTATTATTAAAAAGCACATAGGCCTCGGGGCTATGTCCACCAAGAGACCCGACGAGGTCTTCAAGTTCGGTAAGTTCCTCATCCGCATATCTATATTTGTAGCCGGTTTTTCCGTGCAGCCGAAAGTATAATATGTCGCCATAAAGGGGCCGGGCCTTAAAGGGGTCCACACAGTGGATGAGGTTTAGTTCCTGGCAGAGTTCTTTTGTCTCCAGCGGCTGCCATTTTCCGCGGGGCTCCCAGGCAAAAAGATAACTCTTTCTGTCAATTTTACCAAAGAAAGCGCGCATATTGGCCTTATTCTCCGCCGTGGGCCTGAAACTCGCCGGACACTGAAAAAGAATAACTACGGCCTCAAGGGCAGATGCAATCTTTTCCGTCACCTCCCAGGCCGAAAATACCTCATCGGTAGGGCGGAAATAGCCATAATGGGAGTGTTTCTCTTGAGGTAGAGGCTTGGAGAGCCTTCGGTAGGTGGGGCTTTTGGGGTCGTGGGTGATTAGTTGCCAGGCCTTAAGCGTAAACTCAAAGTTGCTGCCGGCAAGACTTCGCCATCGCTCGGCCGTGGCCACCTGGGGCGGCTGGTAAAATGTCTTTTGCACCTCCACTACCTTGAAGGCCTGCCTGCCGTCAGGCAAGGTCTCAAAATACTTCTTCATTCCTCCTGGAAACCCGCAGCAGCCGACTTTTATCTTCATTTTCTCAGTTTCAGTTATTCTTGCCTCTGGCCGCTCAAAGAAGAGCGACGGCCAGCCCGTACGGGCCGCCCCTTCACGCTTTATAACCCACAGGCA
>Ga0111219_1063_pt1 | contig 11692 bp, 9 predicted proteins | sample DeeMarSWOR152_54_FD_80368 | JGI IMG/M metagenome (GOLD analysis project Ga0111219, IMG submission 80368) | Planctomycetes bacterium DG_23
AGAGACGAGGTCATAGAAGGCGCCAGTGCGGTTCGGCGCACGCCGTGCTTCTGGTATACGCGGGTGGTTTCTTCCATCACTTCCCGGGTCCAGCCGTCACCTGTAAGATAAAAATGCCAGCGCTTGGAAAGCGGCATACTGATGCGCCACTCCTTGTCCGTGTCGCCCCAGTGGTTTACATTGTGCCGCGTGCCGTAGCCCTTCCAGCGGCCTAAATGATACATATCGACATCGCGGTTGTGTCTGGTCATAGCGTGCGCGGCTTCCAGGTAGTCGAGCCTTCCGGTGCGGAAGAAAGCCAGATACAGCCACTGCTCCGGCAGGCCCTCGGAGTTGATCCAGGCGTAGCCGCCTTCGTCAAAACACCAACTGTCCCGCTCGTGGTCGTAACTGTGCTGTATATCACCGTAGTCCAACATGCCGTACCAGCGGCTCAGGTCGCGCTCTCTCACGACGAAATCGGTGAAGGCATCAAACGCGGCCTCCTCCCGCGGGAAGCGCCTGGTATCCCTGGGCAGGATGTCGCCTATGGCCCGGGTGGCGCAGTACCATTTCGGACTCGCTGCGAGGCAGGCAGGATGATTGAAGAAAAGCGCGGACCGCGCCGCCTCGTCTTTGGCTTCCTTCCCGGCGCGGAAGTCGAGGCTGATCTCGTGCGTCTTGGCAATGCCCGTGGCGCCGTAATCCGGGGGAAAGACAGGGCCGGCGTTCCCGCTATCGTAGCAGCCCTGGTAGATACGGTAATCGTACCGCCGCAGGTCGAGCGGCCCGGCCGCCTCCGGCCACAGCCCCACCCGCAGAACGCCCTTCTCCGCGTCAATGTCAAATCCCTTGGGATGCTCCTGCCAGAAGTTCCGCACCGCGGCCGCGCAGCCGATTTCGCCATCCGAAAGTTCGGCCCATCCCTGGCTGCGGTCGCCCTCCGTGATCTTCACCTTGCTTACGCCCGGCCCCGTCCACTTCTCCATACGGTACCCGGAAGCCCCCATCTGCAGCAGACGACCGTATAGCCACTCCGGATGCTCCTTCGTGGGCTGCACAGCTGTCTCCACACCGGGTCCGCGGTCCGCGCCGAAGCGATAGCGCCTGCCCTGCTTCTTCAGCCTCAGGGGAATATCCATCCCGAAGCCGTGAATGAAGTCCTTTTCCGGCTTCCCCGAGTAGATAAGCGTGTGCTGGATATCGAGCCGCGCGCTGCCGCGGAAGGCGTAGATGCGGACCACATAGGGGCAGAACTTTCTCCCACCCGGCGTCATATGCCACCCGCTCACGCGGACTGAGACACGCTCCGGCCCCTCTTCCTCCACCGTAACACGGTATCTTTTGTCCGCAGGACCGTTTTCGTAACGCTTCGTCCTTCTGCCTCGCTCGTCCCCTTTGCTCACAAAAAGCGTCAGCCCGCCCCGCTGCAGCAAATTTATCCACCGGCCGCGCGCGTCTTTTACCCGCACCTCGGTAACAAAACGCCCCCCCACGGTGTCGACCAGCACCTTCATGGCACCGGTTTCAATAAGCAGCGCGGCCTTGTGCTTTCTGATCCTGAGCGGGCCGCGCCCGGCAGCCTTCCGCCCCCCCTTCACCAGCTTGAAGCGATTGTCCTTTCCGCCCCGCAACCGGACGCGCGCCGTAAGCAGCAGCCACTTCACCGACCCGTCCGGCCACCACGCCAGAGGCCGGGGCTGGAGTGGAACGGTTCTCCTGCGGGCGTCCAGTAGCCGTAAGGCATCCTCCTTACAAAGCGCACCCCTGGGGAAGGGAATGCCGCTCGTCACAACCTCATCCGGCCGGTCATATCCCGTGTCCTCACGGGTTTTGAGCGGCACGGTTAGCGTTCGTCGTTTCATCGCCTTCGCATTTTTCCGGGAAGATATGGCAAGGGGAACTTCCACTTTGACCCTGGTCAGGACCACCCCGACCCTCCTTTCCTTCATTGTTAAATGGGAAGTCCGGGTTTATGTCTGGAAATACAATTTGCTAAGATTAAGATGCCATCAACTCAATTCGTACCGCTCTATTTTGCGGTAGAGGGTGCGTTCGCCGATGCCTAAGCGTTTGGCGGCCTCTTTACGGTTTCCATTGACCAGGGCGAGAGTGTTTTTTATCAGTTCCTTTTCCGCCTCTTCCAGGGTCATTCCAGCGGAGATGACCGGCTGTGGTTGAGGCGCGGTGCGCACCGAACTGAGGATATTCGCCGGTATGTCTTCGGCCTTCAACATATCATTTGAGGCAAGCACCACCATAGTCTCCAGGGCGTTTTTGAGTTCGCGCACATTCCCGGGCCAGCGATAATCGCAGAAGATTTTTACTGCCTCCGGCTCAATGCCCTTTATCTCTTTGGTATGTTTGCGGGAGTATTCGCGCAGAAATGAATCTATGAGCAGGGGAATGTCCTCTTTTCGCTCCTTAAGCGGCGGCAGGGTGAGGGTTACCACCTTGAGGCGAAAGTAGAGGTCTTTGCGGAACCGGCCGGCATCCACTTCCTTTTCCAAATCGCGATTGGTGGCGGCGATGAGACGCACATTGACTTTAATAGGCTCGTTGGAGCCGACGCGGGTAATCTCCTGCTCCTCCAGGACGCGCAGCAGTTTGACCTGGGTGGAGATGGGCATATCGGCCACATCATCCAGGAATATGGTGCCGCCGTCGGCATATTCGAATCTGCCCCGCCGGTCGGCCACCGCGCCGGTAAAGGCCCCCTTCACATGGCCGAAAAGTTCGCTTTCCAGGATGCTTTCCGTAAGCGCCGAACAGTTTAGCGCCACAAAAGGCTTATTCTTGCGCGGGCTATTGTTGTGTATGCTCTGGGCCACCAGTTCCTTGCCCGTGCCGGTCTGGCCGTAGATAAGCACGGTGGCGGTGGTGGGGGAGATTTGCCTGAGTATATCAAATATGGCGCGCATCCTGGGGGAATTGCCGATGATTTGTTCAAAGCCGTAGCGTTCGTTGAGGCGGCGGCGAAGTTCGGTTAAACCCCGGGCCATCTCCAGACGCTGGGCGGCCTTGGCCACCACGGCGCGCAGTTCCTCCATATTGACCGGTTTTCTCAGGTAAGTAGCGGCACCTTTTTGCATAGCCTGCACTGCGGACTCCACGGTGCCATAGCCGGTGAGCACGATGACCTCCACCTCGGCAAGTTTCTCCTTGGCCGCCTCCAGGATTTCCATTCCATCTGCGCCTTCCATAACCAGGTCGGTAATGATAATATCCACCGCCTCTTTTTGCATCAGGTCCAATGCGGCCTCGCCAGAGGTGGCGATTTGACAGTTGTAGCCGACACGCTCCAGGACCTCGGCCGTGGCGCGGGCGTGCTCTTCTTCGTCATCTACTATGAGTATGTTCAGGTCACTTTGGGCGGTGGTCATCGGCGCCTCTTAGTCTTTGCCAGGAAGACTTATGGTGAAATTTGTTCCCTTGCCCGGTTGGCTTTGCACGGAAATAGTGCCGCCGTGGTCTTCGATGATGCGCCTGGTGGTAGCCAGGCCGAGACCTGTGCCAGCTTTCTTGCTGGAATAATAGGCGTCAAATATCTTCCCTAAGTTCTCCGGGGTTATACCTTCTCCGGTATCGGTTATATCTATGCGCAGGGCTTTGTTGCTTCTGGCAGCCCTTATCATAAGTTCGCCGCCCTGGGGCATCGCCTCCTGGCTATTGCGCAGAAGATTAATCAGGGCCTGTTTGAAGAGGTCGCGGTCTATGAGGCATTTGGGTAGATGCGGGGCATAATTTGTGCGCACCTCAATTTTTTTGGCGCGGGCCTGAGGGCCGAAGAAATCCAGCACCTCATCAATGACCTCGGCCACCTGGTGCTCCTGGAGCTCGGGCTTTTTCCCCTTCACATAGGCGAGAAAATCATCCAAGATTTGCTCCAGGCGTTTGGCCTCTTTCTCAATGATCTCGACGCGCGAGAGGGCCCTTTTTTCCTTGACATCGCGGGGCTTGCTCCAATCTTCTCTCAGAAGCCCCAGGTTGAGCACCATGGTGCCCAGAGGGTTTTTTATCTCGTGCACCAGCCCCCCGGCCAGGCGGCCGAGAGCACGCAGGCGCTCGCTATCCCTTTTAGCACCTTGCGCATTCTTTGTGCGACACACCGCTCGCCGGGCGATGAAACATGCCGCCGGGACGATGATGAGCAAGCCTGCCGCCAGACCCAGCAAAAATAAGCCCATCTGCTGGCTCCTGAAACTACTAAATTGGAAAAGGCCCGGAGGAAGTCCTGTCCTTTTGCCACTGAAGGCTCAGGGCGGGTAGCCTCCTCCGGGCCGATAGATTAAACCTCAGGGCGCATGCCGCCGGGGCTCATACCGCCGGTGCGCCGCACATTCTGCGCCTGCAGCCCCTTTTCGCCCTGGGTTATCTCAAACTCCACCTCATCGCCGTCCTCAAGGGTCTTGAAACCCTCGCCGGTGATATTAGAGTAATGTACAAATACATCTTCACCGCCATCCTGCTCGATGAATCCGTAGCCTTTGCGAGCATCAAACCACTTTACCTTGCCTGTAGGCATAACTTTTTCCTCCGTAAGATTCCTGATGGCAATAAAATTTATCCTTTTGGAAAAACTTGCCATCAGGCGGACCTACCCGCCGATGCAGTAAACCACACCAGCGGCGGGCAAGCCGTGCACCGAAACTAACCTATTTCCAACCGTTGCTCCTACATATTCCCTCCTCTTTCACGCGCACGGCCGGTCCGAAATCGGTCAGTTGCAGAGTCTCTTGCCTTAAGGCCAGGATCTCTGAAACTAAAGCGATTCGCGACCAAAGCCAGACAATGGAACTGGGGCCTCGGAAACCCACATATTTGACACACAAGTGGGCTCCAGGCCTTCACCAGAGCGATACACCGCACGGAAACTCCCCGGGCGGCAAAAACACCAAGGTAATCCGGGCGCAAAGTGCGGCCTATGGGTCAACTTCAAGTGCCGCCTTGCGCGAAAGTCTAATCCTATTCTGGTCATCGATGCCGATGACCTTGACCTTCATAGCATCTCCAACGCGAGCGATGTCCTCCACCCGTTCCACATAGCCCGGGGCAAGTTCGGAGATATGCACCAGGCCCTCTTTTCCCGGAAGCACCTCCACAAAACAGCCAAAATCCTTGATACCCATCACCCGGCCCAAATAGGTCTTGCCCACCTCCACCTCGGCGGTGAGTTCCTCCACCCGGAGTCTGGCTTTCTCCACTGCCTCGGTTTCCTGAGCGGAGATGGTCACCGTTCCGTCGTCTTCTATTTCCACATGGGCCCCGGTCTCTTCCTCAATGCCTCTGATGACTTTGCCGCCGGGGCCGATGACCATCCCGATTTTTTCCGGCTCTATCTGGAGTCGTGCAAGTTTGGGGGCGAAGACGGAGATTTGTTCTCTGGGGCGGTCGATGGCCGCAAGCATAGAGCGCAAAATCTCCACGCGCGCCTGGCGAGCCTGCTCCAGGGCCTCACTCACCAGTTCCAGGTCTACCCCCTTTATCTTGAGGTCAAGTTGAAGGCCGGTTATCCCGTGCTGTGTGCCGGCGACCTTAAAATCCATATCGCCGAAATGGTCTTCAGCGCCCTGTATATCGGTGAGGAGCCTACGCTCATCATTTTCTTTTACCAGCCCGATGGAAATGCCCCCCACCGGGTCTTTTATGGGAACTCCGGCATCCATCATACACAGAGTGCCGCCGCAGATGGCCGCCATAGAGGTGGAGCCGTTGGATTCCAGTATATCGGATACGACGCGGATGGTATAGGGGAATTGAGATTCTTCGGGGAGGATGGCCTCCAGGGACCGCTCGGCCAGTGCGCCGTGGCCGATTTCCCGGCGGCGGGGTCCGCGAATGGGCCAAACCTCGCCCACGGAAAAAGGCGGGAAATTGTAATGCACCATAAATTTGCGGGTATAATCCTCCTCCAGGCTCTCCACCATCTCCTCATCCATAACCGTGCCCAGGGTTACGGTAACCAAGGCCTGGGTATCGCCGCGGGTGAAAAGGGCGGAGCCGTGCGTGCGGGGAAGCACCCCTACCTCGCAGGTGATGGGGCGAAGTTCTCCAGGCGAACGGCCATCGGGCCGCCGGCCCTTAAGTATCCCCTGGCGGATAACCTCCCTTTCCAGCGCCTGGAAGACCTCTTTCACTTCCTCCTCTGTGACTCCCTTCTCATCGCTTGAAAATTCTTTCACCAAATTATCCCTGAGGGCCTCCAGGGCGAGACTGCGCTCATTTCTGCCCACAATATAACTTTTTTCCTCAATCTCCGTTAAGGCCCTGGCCTTTATCTTTTCGAAAAGTTCCTGATTGATGCCGACGGCAGGGACCTCCTGCTTGGGCAGGCCGCATTTACCGGTGAATTCCTGAATTATGGAGGCTATCTGCCTTGAGGCCTCGGCGCCGCAAGACACCGCTTCCATCAAACGGGCCTCGGGTATTTCCCGGGCAAATCCCTCCAGCATAATTATCTTGCCCTCGGGGTCGGCGGCCACCACCAAATTCAACAGACTCTCGACAATCTGAGAATGCCTGGGATTAATCACAAATTCATCATTAACCAGGCCCACCCGCACCACGCCCACCGGACCCAAAAAAGGTATAGACGAGATGGATAGCGCCGCCGAAGAGGCCACCAGGCCCAGGATGTCCGGGGTGTTTTCCTTATCCGCGGAAAGCACTATGGAGATAATCTGGACTTCATCGTGATAATTTTCGGGGAAAAGGGGCCGCAGACTTCTATCCACCAGGCGCATAGTGAGCGTTTCTCTGATGGAGGGCCGGCCTTCGCGCTTATAATATCTGCCACCGGGGATGCGGCCCACGGCGTGAAACATCTCCCGATATTCCACGGTGAGGGGAAAGAAATCCAGCTCCTCCCGGGGTGGGCTGGAAACGGCCGTGGCCAGGACCATCGTATCTTCATAGCGCACGGTTACCGCACCGCCGGCCTGCCGGGCGATTTTGCCGCTTTCCAGAGAAAGCGTCCTGCCGGCAATCTCTTTTTCTACCTTGTAACTCAAATTCACCTCCGATAATCTCTAAATGAAAAGACTCCTGGGATACTTGCGACTCTGCGGATAGTTTTGAACTGGCAAGATTTGTCCGTCATCATCTCAGAAACGCTTCACCTGCGTAGGCCGAGTCTCTTAATCACCGTCTGGTATCTTTCCGGGTCCTTTTTCATCAAATATTTCAGTAGCGCGGAGCGGCGCCCGACCATCTTCAAGAGACCCCGGCGTGAGGTGTGGTCCTTCGTGTGCTGCTGGAGGTGTTTAGTAAGTTCGTTGATGCGCTCGGTAAGCAGCGCAATTTGCACCTCTGGAGAGCCCGTGTCGTTCTCGTGCAGTTGGAACTCCCGGATGAGTTCACTCCTTTTCTCAGCAGGCACGACCATAGCAACCTTCCGTCCCACTTTCGCTTCCTTTAAAATTTTTCGCCACCAGGCATTATCGCTTTTATCTTGATTAACATTTTGCATATTCCCAGATAAAATGCAAGAAAAATATGCGATTTTTCTTTTTGGGGTAATCTACGCTCCTCTGCGCCGCCTCAGTCTTCGCTGCGTAACTCCACTGGCAACCATCTTCAGTCGGCGCACTACAATGGCCGCTTCGCCTTTGACCGGACATTCATATTCGCACTCGCCGCAACCGATGCATCTTTCAATGAGGACAAAGGGGCGAAGGACTTCTTTGGTTCCTTCCACACCGGGGATATTGCCCACCGGGGCGGGGATATTGACGATGGCCTTATGGGGGACGGGGCAGACCTCCTCGCAGACGCTGCAGTTTTCATTTTCGGTCCAGGGGATGCAGCGGGAACGATTTATGTAGGCGGTACCGATGTGGCGCAGTTGTTTCTGGGCGACGGTGAGTTTCTGGATGGCACCAGTGGGACAAACCTGGCTGCAGAGATTACAATTATATTCGCAGTAGCCCAGACGGGGTATGAGCCGCGGTGAAGCCAGCCCACTCGTGCCCGATTCAAAAAGCGCCGGCTGAATGGCGCCGGTGGGGCAAACCTTCATACACTCACCGCAGCGAATGCATTTGGCCAGGAACTCTTCCTCGGCCTTGAGAATATCTTCTTCGGAAAAAAGTTTTTCGTTTTCCGGCCAGGCCCCGGGGGGCCGAATGAGCCAGGGGAATTGCCTTTTTCCTACGGCTTTTATCTTGAGGATGGGAATGAGGATAATGCTTGAGGCCAGGCCCTTGAGAAAAGCGCGCCGGGCAGGTAGGACTTCGGCGAGTTTGGGCCGCTCTCCGCGGAGACCCCAAGAGAGCGAAAGGGTATTTTGCGGACAATCGCGAACGCAGAGCATACACATAACGCATTCGGCATCGTGGATGCGGCGGTTGGTTTCGTTCTCTATGGCTGCGGTGGGGCAGATTCTCTCGCAGCGCTGGCAGTTGATGCAGTCTTCGCCCACCGCAATCTTGAGCAGCCGGTATCTGGAGCAAATCCCCAGAAGTGCTCCCAGAGGACACAAGTTCCTGCACCAGAAACGGCGCTGGTAAAGTTCTGCGCCGAGGATTCCCACCAAACTCAAAAGAAATAGGCCTTGAAGGACAAATACCGGGCGGTGGAAAAGAAGCACCTGAGCATTTTCCAGGCTCCCCAGTATCCATCTTGCCGGCCCGCCGAGAAAGCCCGCCCCGGTAAGCGGCACGAGACTCCCTTTAATCAAGAAATCAAATGCGGGATAGATTACGATGGTGAAGGTGCGCGTGGCCAGCGATAGGGGGTCGAACCAGCCCAGAACTTGCAGGCCGAAAAGCGAGAGAAAGATGCCGATGGCCAAAATGTAATATTTTATATGGCGCAGATTTTTGTTGATGGGCCAACCCCGCTTTTTCTTGAGCAGCACCGAGAAGCCATCCAGCAGAGTCCCCCAGGGGCATATCCAGCCGCAGAATATCCTTCCCCCCACCACCGCAAGTGCAATTACCACTATGGAAAGTAAGGCCAACGGCTCGAGAAACCTTCCGGCGAGGCTGGAAGAAATGGCTATGAGCGGGTCAAAGAGGAGGAAGGTCTCGACGGGAAGGAGGCTTTCCAGACTCGGCGCATCCACATCAAAAGAGATGGTAGTGGTGGCCCGGCTCAAGAGATAAAGGAATAATCCCAGGAAAATTATCTGACTAATTCGGCGTAGATTTACCATTTTTTTCCAAATAAAGAATAAACCGCAGATACACACAGATAAACGCTGATAAAAAGCTAAGACAACCGCTCTTTTGGCCTGGAAAGCACCAGCCTTTTATACTCAAGTTTTGGAGAAGCAAAATTTAAAAGCAAACCCACCTGAAAACCGCTGGCCTTTAGATAGTTTATAACCTGTGCTTCGTGAACCGTACTCACAGAATCAACGGCTTTAACCTCAATAATAACTTTCTCTTCAACTAATAGGTCAGCGAAATAAGTGCCGACCTCCTCTCCTTTATACTCAACAGCGACCTCTTTCTGTTGTTCAACTTTGAGCCCACGCAGCCTCAACTCCTTGAACAAGCCGTTTTCATATACCTTTTCCACAAATCCAGCACCAAGGACATTATGCACCTCAAAAGCAGCACTCAATATTTCGCCCGTAATCTCTTTGTGAGGAAAATCTTGCTCCACTTGACCTGTCTCCGGCCTTATCTGCGTTCATCTGCGTGCATCGGCGGTTTCAATAAGTTGCTACTTGCGCACCTCTATTTTGCTCAAATCCGTCTCCCCCAGGCCCATCTGTCCCCCGTACTGGATATATTCCACCACTCCGCCGAAATCGCGCTCCCAGGGCAGGTGCGCCGCGGCATAGGCATCAACGCTGGTGGCATTCACGCCGGCGATGACCATCTCCGGCTCCCGCACATCGGCCAGCAAACTGGCATTGGGCCCGTGGGCCACCTGAATGCGGTTGGCGTCCAGGATATTGAGGTGGGGCCGGAAGCCGGAATTGAGGTCGGCCAGATTCTGATGCAGACCCTGATGAATTGTCCCCCGACGCCCGCCCATAATGCCCATAAGATTTTTCATACACATAGTGAGTTTGGCTTCGTTGTGGTCTTTGGCGATGGGCAGATTAATGAAGACATCGGCGGCCAGGACCTCCCGATGAAGCGGCCAGGCTTTTAGTCTTCGGGCCCGGGGGAATTTCACGTCTACATAATCATAATCTTTGGGAAAGAACACCTCGGCGCCGGCATCCTGGGCGGCCTGGGCGATACCGGAATTGCGGTAGGTGCGCCTGGGGTGAGGCATTCTTCAACCACGGTGGCAACTACATCGGGATCGGTAGTAGCGGCCTGCTCGGGCCGGCGGTCCCAGGAGATATTGGGCTTTATCACCACCGTATTGCCTGGTTTAACAAAGGTGCGCATTCCGCCTAATAGATTAAGAGCCGCCAGGGTATTTTCCCGCGGGCCTCGGCCGGAACCCACGGCCACCACATTGGCCAGGGGGCTGGCGCGACTCACGACCTCTGCTTCCTCAGAAAATGCACTTCTTTTGCCGAGACCAAAGAGCAAGGATGCCCCCAGGCCCACAGCGCCTTTGACACTCTTTTCCAAAAATTCTCGTCTACTGCATTTCTCACTCATTTTTAATTTCACTTTCTTAGCCGAAAAGACTAATCCTCTTCCTCCTCTTCCTTTTCTTCTTCCTCCTCCTCTTCTTCCTCTTCCTCCTCTTCTTTCCTACGGCAACCAAAAAGGGCAAGCACCAACCCACCACCCAGCATCATCTGCAAAAATGCGCGTCTATCCATCCTCCTCCCCCCTCCACATCGCCCCATACTTCTGACTATCTTTGCCTCAAAAAACGCACAATTATTTCTTTTTTTCCCTCAAAAACTTTTCTATGTTGGCGGCCGCAAATATCGTAAGTTCAAAGGCCCTAAAGTATGGCTCGCCCCAGGTGCTTATGATGAACTTATCTGAGATGATGCGGTGACCGGGCTTCAACTCTCTCGCGGCAGCAGTGCCTGTGAATTTACCGTAAGACTCTGAGGCCAATTCACATTCTTCAGCATCCGGATATTCCACAACGAAAAGAGTTATTTTGCCCGCATCGCTTTTATAATCTGCCAGGAGCATATTGGTCTTTTCGGATAGCCTGAGCACATTTTCCCGGGAGAGAAAGCGGATGTTATCCAGGATTTTTTTCTGGTGCAAAAACTTCTCGCTGCCCGGGATGAGCCCTTCGGGCGGAAGCGCCTTAAGAAGCGCCGGGGGCTCGCCTTTTCCCTTTATATTCCCGGCGATAATTTCGGCAAAGGCCTTTACCGCATCTCTTGCGGCCGCGCTATCAGGAAAGGTGTGAACCTTGATATAGTATCTATCCTTCCAGCAGTATAGGATGCTTTCGGCCAGGACGCAATCGGCGCCCACCTCAATTCTTTCGCCCTGGCCGGGTCGCTGGAAAGAATAAATGCCGAAGGCGTTGGCGGATGAATCCATCTCATAAATTTCCACGGTGAGAATCTGGCCATCTTCATTTTGATAATCCGCAGTGGCCACAGAGAGAAAGCCGTAGGTGTAAAAAGGTTCGCCGGCGCCGTTGATGAAATCAAAAAGTTCCTCGCCTTGAAATACGCGCACCTCATCTATCATCGGCCAGCCGGCGAGCGCATCTTTTTCCGGCACTAAGGCCCGCACATCTTCTTCAGCCCTTAGTGCCCCCGTTAAAAAAAGCACGCTCAGAACCGCAAAAAAAAGCATCAATTTTCGTCCACAAAACCTCA
>Ga0111219_1120_pt1 | contig 11638 bp, 12 predicted proteins | sample DeeMarSWOR152_54_FD_80368 | JGI IMG/M metagenome (GOLD analysis project Ga0111219, IMG submission 80368) | Planctomycetes bacterium DG_23
ATTCGTCTTCAGTTTCTGGCAGATGAGCGTGCCTTCGCTCTGAACCGACCACTGGGCATTGTGGGCCACGCGTCCGTCCGCGGCCTGGCACTGGGGGACGATGCGCGCATCCGGGTGGCCGGCGAAGATAACCCCGTGCCAGCGGTTCTGCGAACTGATGTGCGTCCACTCCGATGCCGGCCGCGGCTTTACCATAAGGGTGCCCATAATAAAGGCCGGCGTGCACCAACTGTAGCGGTGGATGCCGCCGGTATCCGTGCGCAGACGATAGTCAGGCGGGGCGTTATATCCCGGCTCGGCCAGACCCAGGGGGCGCTGATGCACGCCGTAGCGTCCCCGCCCGCCGACATCGCAGGCAAGGTCAATCACCACCAGCGGAGGCCGGTAGGCGCTGGTGAGGGCGGAGAGCAAGGGGCTGCTGAAGCGGTTGGGCTCGCCCATCCCGAAGTAGAACCACGCCAGTGCCCGGGTATGGGTCCCGCTGCCCATCCGGTCGCCGCCGGTCTGGTAGATGCGCGCCCGGCCGCCGCCGCGCACGCCGTCAATTTGCTCCTGGGCCCAACTCGCCCAGTAGAAGTCCAGCAGACATCCACTTCGGCGGCGCAACTCAGGGTCCTCGGCGAAATCAAAGACATTGTAGAGGCCCTTGAGCAGGACGGTATTGTAGCCGTCGCTCCCTACTTCCACGAAAAGGCCCTTTCTGGCGCGCTCGGTACAGTAGGCCTTGATGTATTCGGTCCAGGCGGCGTAGTGCTCCGCCGCCGTGAAACCATCCTCATATTTGCGGCCGCGAAACTGCGGGGACTCTTTCGCCAGTTTGGCAAAGTGCCAGGCCGTGGTGAATCTCTGGGCGTGGTGATTCTCGGACTCGTAAATGTGCCAGGTGCGCGAGCGCTCCACCTCCGCATCAGCAATGCGCGAATGGCGGCTGGCATAGCGCCACAAGGTTTCCATAATGTGCTTTTCCGTCTCAGGCTTCAGGCGGCCCGGCGCTGCCGAACCCTGGGGCCCGTAGAGTTCGATGAGCCGGCAGAGCATCTCCGAATGCCAGTGAAAACTGTCGCGGTCATCGATGTCCTTGGGGTTATCCAGGTAATGCTGGGCGTTTTCAAGGAGGGCGGCGTTGGCCTCATCAATTTGTTCGTCCAGGAGGAAGCAGCGGGTGGCGAACTCCACAATGGAGTAGGAATAATGGCGGACATAGTTGCCGCGGCCGGGACGAAGGGGCGGCCGTTTCCTGGCGCGCACCAGGGGCTTGCCGCGCTCGGCTTCAAAGGCCTCCCGCACGCGCTGGTCGAATCCGTCCCGGATGCGGTTGAGCTCGTCGTCGGTCATTTTCCGCACCCCTGAGGCTCCCTTGAAGTGCTCCTTGCCCTGCCCTGCTCCAAAGAACAGGCCGGCGAGAAGGATGCAAGCAACGAGGCAAAGTTTCATAGGATTACCTTCCTTAAAATGAATGTGGCGAATGGTGGCAGACTATTTATAAGCATCCCTGACGCCAAACCTATTAGCGCGAAAAACTTTTGGCCGCACGCTCTATCTACCTCAAGGTTTGCTGGCCATTGACAGGCTGTTTCCGCGCTACGACAACATACCTCGGGCGTTCAGGTGACTCATCGCGTAGGCAAAAAATCTCATACGCACCCAACAACCCCATAATCTCTTTTTCAGTAAAAAAGTGATGTGGCAGGCCGATCAGGTGACCGCAGGTGAGCAAATCCTCCGCCTTAGCCAGGTGTCGCAGGTTTCCCGGCTTTTCTTCATTCACCTGCTCCCCTTTCTCCTGCTCTATTTTTTCGCGCTGGTGGCGCGAAAAAATCGGGGTGGGCGGATTTGAACCGCCGACCTCCTGCTCCCAAAGCAGGCGCTCTCGCCAAACTGAGCTACACCCCGATAGAATCGATGGCCACAGGAGAATTGACTGGAAAACAACTCCAAATCAGGCTAACATCAATCTTGCCGGTTGTCAAGGAAAGAATTGCAGTTAAAGGGGTTTAGTCTGATTTGCTGGCTCGCTTTTTCGCCACCAGATTATTGGCCCTAAGCAGAGATTGGAAGGAAGTGCCGGCGTCGGCCCACCAGCCCTCAAGTATCTCATAGGTGAGCGTGCCCTGGCGGAGATAATCGTTATTCACATCGGTAATTTCCAGTTCCCCGCGGCCGGAAGGTTCGAGTGAACGGATGATGTCAAAGACGCGGGAGTCATACATATAAATGCCAATCACCGCATACTGGGATTTGGGCTTTTTAGGTTTTTCCTCTATGGCCATGATTTTAGGCCGCTGGCCTTCAACAGGCACCGCGCCTTCAAAGACGGGCACTCCGAAGCGCTCCGGATGCTCCACCTCTTTTAGATATATCTTGGCCCCTTCTTTTTGCCTGGCGAAATCCTCCGTGCCTCCTCGAATATTCTTTTCAATTAGATTATCCCCCAGGATGACCACTATTTTGTCACCGTCGGCGAAATCCTCGGCCAAGGCCAGCGCGGCGGCGATGCCTCCGTGGCCTTCCTGATAGGCATAGGCCAGTTCCTTAAGGCCGAATTCCTTGCCATTTCCCAGAAGGCGCAGGAAATCCCCGGCATTATTCCCTCCGGTCACCAGCATCACCTCTTCTATCCCGGCACGAGCCAGAGTCTCAATGGGATAATAGACCATCGGCTTATCATAGACCGGAAGGAGATGCTTATTGGTGACCTTGGTGAGGGGAAGGAGCCTGGTGCCCAATCCCCCGGCCAGAACCACGCCTTTCATTTAATAATCCTTTCTTCGCCAGTCATAGGGGATGTCGTTATCGTAAGGGTCCAAGCGGTATTCGTCCGGCGATTCGTAATTATAAAGTTCCGTGGGAGAGTTGAGAACCATGGCCTCTTTCTCGCCCACGGGCTTGAAGCCGTGATAAACCCCCGCCGGGATGTGGATGAGAAGGGGATTATGCTCGCCGATGACGAATTCGGCCACTTCGCCTTTAGTGGGCGAATCCTCCCTGCCGTCATAAAGAACCACTTTGGCCATCCCGGAGATGACGGCGAAATTATCCGATTGAATTTTGTGATAGTGCCAGGCCTTGACCACGCCGGGATAGGCGGTGGTGATATAAACCTGGCCGAATTTCTCAAAGACCTCCCAATCCGACCTCAAAACCTCCATAAGTCTCCCCCGCTCATCGGGAATGACTTTCAGCTTTTGCGTCTTTACGCCTTCAATCATCTAAATTCTCCCGCTCTTCTTCAAATCCTGCAGGATTTTTTCCAAAATCCCGTCTATGGATAGGGTAGGCTTAAAGCCTATAACGCTTTTTATCTTGGATATATCCGGGACGCGATGGCGAATATCGGTTTTGCTCTGGCCGTAGACTTCCTCAAAAGGAATGTGCTTTATCTCGACTTCAGGATTTACCAGACGGCGCACCTTCTCGGCCAGTTCATTTATGCTGATGGGCTCTTCGCTTCCGATATTGAAAATCTCGCCAGGGGCCTCATCGCACCGGGAAAGTTGGACCAGCGCCTCCACCACATCGCCCACATAGGTGAAGGAACGGGTCTGGGAGCCATCATCATAAACGATAATGGGCCCGCCTGCGGCGGCCTGCTGGATAAACCGGGGGATGACCATACCATAATCGCCCACCTGACCCGGCCCTACCACATTGAAAAGCCTGGTAATTACTACAGGCAGCCCCTTTTCCCGATGAAACTTCAGCGCCAGAAATTCGTCTATAATCTTGGAAAAGGCATAACTCCAGGTGGCCGAACTCATATCAAAGACCATCGGCCCATCTTCCCTAAGAGGCACCGCATCACTTTTGCCATAGACCTCGCTGGAGGAAGTGAGCACGACCTTCCTCCCGAACCTGGCCGCCGAGGATAAGAGAAGTTCCGTGCCGTAGATATTGGTCTTGAGTACATTCAGGGGGTTCTCCGCCACCAGTTTCACCCCCACCACCGCGGCCAGATGAAAGATGACCTCGCATTTTTCCACCAGGTCTGAAAGCAGGTTCTCCTCGGTGACACCATCCACAAACAAATGCAGGCGTGGGTCATCCGCCAGAGACTGGAGATTTTCTTTCTTGCCCGTAGAGAGGTCATCAACGATGAAGACCTCGTCGTCGCCAGCGGACAGGAGCCTGGCTGCCAGATGACTTCCGATGAAACCCGCCCCTCCGGTAATGAGATAATTCATATTTCAGTACTCTTGAAACACGAATTTCACTAAAAAGCCAAGAATAGAAGAGAATGTTTACCCTGTCTAACAAATGATACCCGCCTGCGATTAAGATGTAAATTCTAACCACGCCCCAGGAAAATCAGAATGCTCCACACAATTATTATGTGCTTCGGCCTCCTTACGGACAGCCCCCTTTCCCTTGACAGGATAATTAAGTTGCTTTATAATAAGAAATAATCGGGCTCAGGGACGAGCCCGACTATGGCGAGCGGGAACTCTGTCTGCCGCACCATACCGGCAATCCAAAAAAGTCGGTGACACTACTATGGTTTTTGCACTATGCCGTAGGCTGGGTCGTCCCCGACCCAGCCATTAAGGCGTAAAGTCGCAGAGATAAGCAGGGTTGTGACTGGTTTAAGATTTGATTTTGGCGTGAGGAAATATGAGCGAGGAGATAGAAAAGGAATTGGAGGAGTTAGAGAAGCTCCTGGAAGGGCTCAAAGAGGCCGTGGACCTGCCCGCGCTTCTAAAGGAGCGGGAGGCGCTGGAGCGCAGGATGGCCCGCCCCGATTTCTGGGATGAGGGCGGATGAGGGCGCGGCGCGGACGGCCAAAGAGATGAAAAGGCTCAAGGCCCTCAATCGTCTCCTGAAACCAATAGAAGAAACTCAATCGGCATTGGAGGATTTGACCTCGCTTCACAAACTGGTCCTCAAGGAACCGGATGCGGCAACGCTTGAGGAGATTAAACAAGAACTGCGCTCCGTCAAGGAGAATTTGAAGGAAGTAGAACTTTCAGTTCTTTTTGCCGGCCCGGAAGACGCAAAGGATGTGTATCTTTCTATCCACGCCGGAGCCGGGGGGACGGAATCCTGCGATTGGGCCCAGATGCTCCTGAGAATGTATACCCGGTATCTGGAGCGGGAGGGCTTTTCCGCGCGTATAGTGGACCTAACTCCTGGCGAAGAAACAGGCATAAGAAGCGTAACTTTGAGCGTTGAAGGGGATTTCACATATGGGAAACTAAAAAGCGAGATTGGCGTGCATCGCCTGGTGCGCATTTCGCCCTTTGATGCCGCCCACCGCCGCCATACCTCCTTCGCTTCAGTTAATGTCATCCCCAAGATTGAGGAAGACCTGGAAGTGGAAATAAAGGATGAAGACTTAAGAATAGACACTTTCAGGGCCTCAAGCGCCGGCGGCCAGCATCTCAATAAAACCTCTTCCGCAGTGAGAATCACCCACCTCCCCACCGGGGTTGTGGCCCAGTGTCAAAATGAGCGCTCTCAGCACAGAAACAAAGCCGAGGCCTTACGCATACTTAAGGCCAAACTGTATGGGCTGAAACTCGCCGAGCGCCAGGAAGAACTTGACCGCCTTTACAGCGAAAAAGGCGAGATTGCCTGGGGAAATCAAATCCGCTCCTATGTGCTTCATCCTTATACCCTGGTCAAAGACCACCGCACCGGGTTTGAAACCTCCGATGCCGGGGCCATCCTCGACGGCGACCTGGACCAGTTCATCGAGGCCTTTCTCAGGCAGTCCACATCTGGCAATTGAAAGGAGAGGCGATGGGAAAGTTACGCGTGGGCATAATCGGCGCCGGAGGCGTTGCTCGCTATGCTCACATCCACGGCTACCAGGCCCTGGAAGATGCCGAAATTGTAGCCATATGTGATGTTAACGAAGACCGTCTGAAGAAGATGGCCGCAGAATACAAGATTCCCAAAACCTTCCGGGAGTATCAGGACCTGCTCAAGGAGGACCTGGATGCGGTAAGTGTTTGTCTGCCCAATTATTTGCATTCACAGGTGACCGTGGCTGCCCTTGAGGCCGGAAAAAATGTCCTGTGCGAAAAGCCTATGGCCATAGATGCTGCAGAAGCGAAAAAGATGCTTGAGGCCGCAGAACGCACCGGAAAGAAACTGATGGTCGGCTTTCATCGCCGCTTTGGCCAGGAAGCACAAGTACTCAAAGGTTTCATTGAGCGGGGCGAACTGGGCAATATTTATTATATAAAGGCCACCAATCTGCGCCGCCGGAGTATCCCGGGCGCGGGAGGCTGGTTTACCACCAAGAGACTATCCGGGGGCGGGGTGCTCATAGATATAGGCGTGCATAATCTGGACCTGGCCTTTTGGTTTATGGGCCATCCCAAACCTACCTCAGCGCTTGGCGTTACCTACCAGAAGTTTTCCCACCTGAAAAGGGTTCCCACCAGATTCGGCGATATGGACGAGAAGGGAGTGGTTGATGTGGAGGATATGGCGCTGGGGCTGATTAAATTTGAAAATGGCGCGGCGGTATTTCTGGAGGTGAGTTGGGCCGCGCATATAGGGGGCGGAGGCACAAGGGAATTTCGCATCTTGGGCACCAAGGCCGGCGCCACTCTTTCACCTCTTACCATTTATACCATACAGAATGAACAACTTCTCGACACCACCCCGGTTCTGCGGGGCAAGCAAGACCATTATGTGGAAGAGATACGCCATTTTCTGGACTGCATAAAAGAGGATAAAAATTGTGACCCTTCCGGAGAAGAAGGGCTTTTTGTGACCCAGATAGTAGACGCCTTGTACGAGTCGGCGGGAAAAGGGGAGACGGTCCAGGTCTCTACCTGAAGTTGCATTGCTACCGGTCACTCGTCATCAGTCACTCGCCCATACGGGCCAATGACGAATAAAGAAAAGTCAATTCGGCTGACTGGCTGAAACGCTGACTCGCTGAATGGCTGATAAATCCTATGCGCATCAAATTTCCTTATCCAGATTTCCCGTCCCTCCAGATAAAGAAAAGCAGTTTTCTGGGACTCTGGGAGCCCAGCGAAATGTCATCGCAAAAATCCCCGGAGCACATACTAAAGGAGGCGCTGGCAAATCCCATCTCTTCGCCTCGCTTATCCGAACTTGCTAAAGGAAGAGGAAATTGCCTCATCGTGGTTGACGATTACACTCGCGCTACGCCGGTGGCTATGGTGCTCCCGCTGGTCCTGGAGGAACTAAACTCTGCTGGCTTAAAAGATGAGGCCATCTCCATTATCCTCGCTGGCGGCAGTCATCGGCCTATGACTGACCAAGAGATAAAAAAGAAATTAGGCGCCCAGATACAGTCCAGATTTGAAGTGCTGACTCACGACCGAAAAAATCAGGGCGAACTTGAGACTGTGGGAAAACTATACGCTTCTCCCTTGAAGATAAGAAAAGAGGCATCCAGCGCCGACCTCATAGTGGGCATCGGCCATATCGCACCGCATGGCGTGGTCGGATTTTCCGGAGGGGCAAAAATAATCTTTCCGGGCCTCTCCGGACCCGGTTTCACCTCCTTGACCCACTGGCTATCCGTGCAGCATTCCCAGAAGGAAATTATAGGAAAGCGGGATAATCCTGTTCGTGCTTTTATTGATGGGGCCGCAAGTTTCACCTCTCTTAAGTTCATCATCAATACTATAAGCGATGCGGCAGGAAGACTCGCCGGAGTAGTTGCCGGAGACCCGGCGGCGGCCCATCACAAAGGAGCAGAAATCTCCCTCGGGCTAAGGTCAGTGAACATCCCCTGCCCGCCGGATGTCCTCATAATCGACTCCTACCCGGCCGACGCCGACCTCTGGCAGGCGGCCAAGGCCATCTATGCGGCCGAAGTTGCTGCCAAGCCAGGCGGCGTGCTGATCTGGGTAACTCCGGCAAGAGAAGGCATCCCGGGCTATCTGAAGGAACAGTTCCTGGCCAGGGGATATCTATCGCTTGAGCAGGCGCAAGAGATGTATGACCGCGGTGAGGTGGTCAACCTTATTGTCCACGCACATCTGGCCCGCGTGGGCAGATTAGTCCGGGATAAGGTCACCCCGATTATCATCTCTCCCGGCATCTCGGCGGAGCATGCCGAGCAAATGGGGCTCATATGGGCGGAAGGGCCGCAGGAGGCGCTGGATAGGGCCTTGGCTATAATGGGGCGAGACGCCTCGGTGGGGGTAATCCGTCGGGGAGGCGAGGTTGTGCCTGTGGTTCAAGGATAAAATGATGCATGAAAATTGGCAAGTCGTTATTCCGGAAAAGCGGCTCAAGGCGCGAGTGAAGGAACTGGCCGAAGAAATCTCCGCTTATTATAGAGGAAAAGAACTTACCGTCGTGGCTATTTTGAGCGGCAGTTTGATCTTCCTCGGCGACCTGGTGAAGTCTCTTTCGCTGGATGTTAAAATTGAGGTGATAAAGGCGACAAGTTATGGTAACGGTATGCGGCCGCAAGGGGAGGTTCGCCTGGAGACACCGGGGAAGATGACCGCGGCCGGTCAGGATGTGCTTATATTGGACGATATCGTGGATACGGGCAGAACACTTGAAGCGGTGCAAAAATTTCTGCGGGCGCGCCGTCCCAAAAGTCTCAAGACCTGTGCCCTTCTTTCCAAGCCTGCCCGAAGGGAGGTCTCCGTTAAGGTAGATTTTCTCGGCTTTGAGATTGAGGATAGGTTCGTGGTGGGCTATGGGTTGGATTATGCCGGAAAGTTTCGCAGTCTCCCATTCATAGCCGCGCTCCCTGATCCGTCATTGGTCATCCGTCATTCGTCATCCCAGTGACGAGTGTCAGGTGACGAATGACCGGGAGAAAATCGACAATATGGTCAAGAAAAAAATTTCGTTCGGGACTTTTTTCTTTCTTGCCATTTTGGTGCTGTGCTCATTTTGCGGCTGCGCCAAGGAGGAAAAAAGACACCTGAGGTTGGCCACCACCACCAGTGTGGAAAATTCCGGCCTTCTAAATGTACTCCTTCCCGAATTTGAGCAAAGATATGGGGTGAAAGTACAGGTGGTGGCCGTAGGCACCGGCCGCGCCCTGGAACTGGCCAGTGCCGGCGATGCGGATGCGGTCTTAGTGCACGCACCCGGAGCAGAGGAAGAGTTTGTGAATTCTGGCCTGGGCATAAACCGTAGAACAATTTGCTTCAATTATTTCTTGATTCTCGGTCCGCCGACCGACCCCGCTGGCGCAGAAGACGCCGAAACCGCCCAACAGGTCTTTCTCAGGATTGCAGAAAGCAAATCACCTTTCGTCTCGCGCGGAGATAATTCCGGCACCCATATCAAAGAAAAGGCAATCTGGCACAAGGCCGGGTTGAAACCAGAAGGACAGTGGTACCTGGAAACCGGCCAGGGTATGGGGCCCAGTCTACTTATTGCAGACGAAAAAAAGGCTTATATCCTTTCGGACCGGGGCACTTATCTGAGTTACAAAAAGAAGCTTGAACTCGTGCCCCTTTATTCAGGCCCCGATGAGACTCTCTATAATCCCTACAGCATCATCGCCACCAATCCGGCAAAGCAGGCGAGCGTAAATTATGAGGATGCGCTGGCCTTAATCAACTGGCTCGCCTCAGATGAAGGCCAAAGCCTCATAGGTGAATATCGTTTAGATAACCAGGTCTTGTTTCATCCTTTGGGGGCTCCTAAAGAACAGGGTGAATAATTTGCAGGGCGTTTGGAAAGAGGCCGTTTCCATTATCTTCTCTGGAGACCGGGAATTCTTAGGTATCATCTTGCGTTCTCTGGCCATTTCCATTTCAGCCATAGTCGCTGCAGGAATTGTGGCAGTGCCTGTGGGATATTCGCTGGGAGCGGGAAGACTAAAAGGCAAACGAGCCATAGAAGTGCTCTTTTATTCGCTTATGGCCTTTCCCACGGTACTGGTGGGGCTCATACTATACTCCATTTTCTCCCGCTCAGGGCCTTTGGGGGCCTTGAGGCTTCTCTTTACGCCTGAGATTATGGCCGTGGGGCAGTTCCTCATCGCCTTGCCCGTGGTGGTGGTCTTCTCTATGGCGGCGGTAAAGGCGGTGGATGTGCGAGTGGCCGAGACGGCCTTTGCCCTGGGCGCAGGAAAGTTGAAAATTGCTCTGACCGTGCTTCAGGAGGCCCGTTCTGCAGTAGCCGCGGCGCTGGCCGCAGGTTTTGGCCGGGCCATTACCGAAGTCGGCTGCGCTATGATTGTGGGAGGCAACATCCGGGGCGCAACCCGCATCCTGCCCACCGCTATCGTCCTGGAGACGAGCAAAGGTAATCTGGATAAGGCCATCGCTTCAGGCATTGTCCTTCTTCTGGTGGCCTTTCCCGTAGTGGTGGTATTTCAGATTTTGAGCCAGCGCTCTCGTTAGCGTCCCTAAACCTATGATGGAAAAAGAAAATACACTGCTCCTGATTCAAGGGCTCAAAAAATATTATGACGGCCGCCTGGTGCTGGATATAGAAGAACTGGTGCTGGAGCAAGGAAAAGTCTATTCTCTGGCCGGGCCCAATGGCGCAGGCAAAACCACGCTTATTCGCATAATAACCGGTCTTGCCCAACCCGATAGCGGCAGCCTTTTTTTTCTGGGACAAAAGATTCGTTATCAAGCGCAGTCCGACCCCCATCTTCGCCGGCGGATGAGCCTGCTCTCCCAGAACCCGCTCCTTTTCCATACTACCGTCTATAATAATGTGGCCTTCGGTCTTAAGGCCCGGGGATGGGCAAAAGAGGAGTTGGCAGAAAGAGTAGCGCGGGCCCTTGAAGCAGTAGGATTAAGCGGCTTCGCCAAACGCAAAGCCTGGAGGTTATCCGGCGGCGAGGCTCAACGAGTGGCCCTGGCCCGGGCCTTAGTCATCGACGCAGACCTCCTTATCCTGGATGAGCCCACGGCCAATATCGACCAAAAAAGCCGCAAACTTATTGAAAATGTGGTGCAGAAGTTAAGAGATGCGAGAAAGTGCGCCCTGCTTCTGGCCACCCACGATTTCGACCAGGCCCGCCGACTCTCTGACAAAACTTTTAGCCTCTACGAAGGAAAACTCGTCCCCAGCATTATTGACAATCTCTTTGAGGGGCCTTTGCGAGAAAGTGACGGCATAAAGCAGATGGAGATAGCCCCGGGCCTTTTCCTTCAGGTAGTTACCGAAAAAGAGGGCCTTGCCCGGGCCACCCTTGAGGCCAAGGACATCATCCTTTCTTACCAGCCTTTTTCCTCCAGCGCACGCAATGTGCTAAAGGGCAGGGTTATCCGCACCTCAAGACAAGGCCCACTGGTCAGGGTGACCTCGGAGGTAAAAGGCCTGGAAATGGATGCCCTCATAACCCAGAAATCCCTGGAGGAGATGAAATTGAACATAGGCAGTGAAGTCTATCTCATCCTGAAAACCTCCGCCATAAAAGTTTTTTAGACCCCGGCTTTGGCCGTGGTCACCTCCGGCGACAGTGAGGACGCTTTTGAAAAAGCCTTGCAACCGTTCTGAATTGGTCACTCGGAACTCGTCACTCGCCCGTACGGGCCCGCATCCTGAGTTTTGCCTTGACTTTTGAGTTCTTTTATGTTTTATTTTTAGGTTTGACCTGTGTTAGCGAAGGCCGAATTATGCGTGAACTCAAAGTGGGCTTAGTGGGATTTGGCACGGTGGGAGCGGGCGTGGTGCGCCTTCTTCGCTCCAAAAGAAAAGAAATTGCCCGCAAGAGCGG